>ENA-UEPL01000007-UEPL01000007.1-human-gut-metagenome-genome-assembly--contig:-NODE-7-length-257150-cov-13.056774_pt1 | contig 257150 bp, 184 predicted proteins | sample MGYA00242896_ERZ507908 | MGnify/ENA primary metagenome ERZ507908 (study PRJEB26167, sample SAMN06115518) | human gut metagenome | host: Homo sapiens | place: China:Chongqing | collected 2015-08-20...
ACATGTTCCTCCGCTTGTGCGGGCCCCCGTCAATTCCTTTGAGTTTCACCGTTGCCGGCGTACTCCCCAGGTGGAATGCTTAACGCTTTCGCTTGGCCACGGACAATATATCGCCCATAGCGAGCATTCATCGTTTACCGTGCGGACTACCAGGGTATCTAATCCTGTTTGATACCCGCACTTTCGAGCCTCAGCGTCAGTTATGCCCCGGCACAATGCCTTCGCGATCGGAGTTCTTCGTGATATCTAAGCATTTCACCGCTACACCACGAATTCCATGTGCCCTGTGCAGACTCAAGGCTTGCAGTTTCAACGGCTGGCCACGGTTGAGCCGTGACATTTGACCGCTGACTTAAAAGCCCGCCTACGCTCCCTTTAAACCCAATAAATCCGGATAACGCTCGCATCTTCCGTATTACCGCGGCTGCTGGCACGGAATTAGCCGATGCTTATTCATAAGGTACATACAAAACATTACACGTAACGCACTTTATTCCCTTATAAAAGAAGTTTACAACCCGTAGGGCCGTCGTCCTTCACGCTACTTGGCTGGTTCAGGCTCCCGCCCATTGACCAATATTCCTCACTGCTGCCTCCCGTAGGAGTTTGGACCGTGTCTCAGTTCCAATGTGGGGGACCTTCCTCTCAGAACCCCTACCCATCGTCGCCTTGGTGGGCCGTTACCCCGCCAACTAGCTAATGGGACGCATCCCCATCCTTTACCAATTAATCTTTATTTGTCGCTCCCATGCGGAAAGACAAACACATCCGGTATTAAACTCCCTTTCAGGAGACTATCCCGGAGTAAAGGGCAGGTTGGATACGCGTTACTCACCCGTGCGCCGGTCGCCATCAGTCTCAGCAAGCTGAAACCATGCTGCCCCTCGACTTGCATGTGTTAAGCCTGTAGCTAGCGTTCATCCTGAGCCAGGATCAAACTCTTCATTGTAGAATATCTTTAACCTTCACCCATAAGGGAAAGGCATCTGTTCTGTTTCCGGACTCCCTGAACTTACCCGTTTATCTCGTTTCTTTTCACACCCCCGTATATGACCAGCATACACGGGAATTATGACGGTTCGTTTCTTTTTTACCCTTGGATGACCTCTAAGAAGAACAACGTCCTCCCCAAAACCATCCAAGCTCTTGTACTACTTTCTCTCTTTATGTAAGACTTTCAATGAACTCTTCTTTCTTCCGCCCCCGTTCCACGCGGCCTCACAAGGCCTTGCTTCCCGAAAGCGAGTGCAAAGGTAGACACTTTTACCGTAATAGCCAAGCGTTTCACCAATAAAAATCGAAAAAAAATCAACCGAATTAATTTACACCTTATTATATTTAATATATTCCGACGTTTGAATCGCGTCCTTTTCCCCGCATACCCATATATGAAATCGTCCAGGCTTACGTCTCACGTGTTCAAAGCGTCACGGATTCATGGAATTCCACCACAGCCTCGATACCTTTCCGAAACATATCCAACGGAAAATTCTCATTAGGAGAATGAATAGCGTTACTCTCCAAACCGAATCCCATCAAAACAGTCTTTGTTCCCAAAATCTTTTCAAAATCACTTATGATAGGGATACTGCCACCACGGCGCACAGCCAACGGCTTTCGCCCAAACGCCTTGGTGAAACCTTCTTCCGCAGCTTTGTAAGCCGGCAAGGTTATCGGACAAACATAGCCTTCGCCACCGTGCATAGGAGTCACTTTCACCTGCACGTAGTCCGGAGCTATGGACTCGATATAATCGACAAACATCCGGGAAATCTTCTCATGCTGCTGATGGGGAACCAAACGGCAAGACACTTTGGCATAAGCTTTAGACGGCAACACGGTCTTAGAACCTTCTCCCGTATAACCGCCCCAAATACCACACACATCGAACGACGGACGGCAACTATTCCGCTCAATCGTACTGTATCCTTTCTCTCCTTTCAAAGCACGTACACCGATAGCTTGTTTATAACGTTCCTCATCAAACGGAATTTCAGACAGCATCCGACGTTCTTCCTCCGACAGTTCTTCCACTTCATCATAAAAACCCGGTATTGTGATACGCCCGTCTTCGTCAGTCATACGAGCCAACAAACTGCACAATACATTAATAGGATTAGCTACCGCTCCACCGAAATGGCCGGAATGCAAATCACGGTTCGGCCCCGTCACCTCGATTTCCCAATAAGCCAATCCTCGCAGCCCCGTCGTAAGCGAAGGAAGGTCGGGCGCGAGCATGCTGGTGTCGCTCACTAGAATCACATCACAGGCCAACAGCTCACGATGTTCCTGAAGGAAAGCATTCAGACTGGGAGACCCGATTTCCTCTTCCCCTTCCAATATGAATTTAACGTTATGGCGCAAATGCCCTTCCCGCACCATATATTCAAAAGCCTTCAGTTGAATCATAGACTGCCCTTTATCATCATCCGCTCCCCGGGCAAATACATGTCCGTCACGCACTTCCGGCTCAAAAGGGTCGCTTTTCCATAAATCCAACGGTTCGGCAGGCATCACATCGTAATGGCCGTATATCAAAACCGTAGGCGCATCAAAGCCCACACGCTTTTCCGCATACACCAAAGGATTTCCGGAAGAAGGCATTACCCGAGCTTCATCCGCTCCGGCCTCTAACAGCAAATGCTTCCAACGTTCGGCACAAGCCACCATATCTGTCTTACGTGCCGGGTCGGCACTCACACTCGGAATGCGAATCAGACTGAACCACTCTTCCAAAAAACGGGCTTCATTTTCTTCGATATACTTTTTTACGCTTTTCGCCATATATTTTCCATTTAAAAATATCACACCTTACATTCTTTGCCCAAATATATAGAATATATTCCATTGTCCTGCACAATTTAAACATAAAAAAGCCTTCTGCTCCTTCAAACAGGAGCGGAAGGCCACATCTTTCCGAACGCGTCATGCTTAAATTTTCTTCGACCGGACGGAAGCTTCTCCGGAACGCAACCCGTCTGAAGAGACTTTAACCGTAATTTTTCCGGGCTTAAATGTCGTTCGCACCGCCACGCGCATCAAACCTCCTTCTGCCTGCAACTCCGTATCTCCCGGAGCATGGTATTCCAAAGGTTTTCCTTCCGTGACATAGAAATTGTAAGAGCCTTTGTACACCCCTTCGCCTTCCACTTCAAACCTCAACTGGTTGTCGGCAAAAGGACACCAACGCCCTTCCTTGTCCACCACGCGCACCGTAGCGATGAAAGCATCCGAAGCATTGGCTTTCAATTCAAATCTTTCCCCGTCCGGTTTGGCTGCCGGTTCTTCGATTTCCACTTCCAAAGCGTACGGCTCGCCGGCAGAGGCGATCTCATCCTCGCAAACGGGACGTTTCCGTTCGTCCAGCCCCACGGCCTTGACCGTACCCGGCTCCCATAGGATGCCTTTCCACGTGCAGCGACGTGTCCGTGCCTCCGGTTCCACAATCCCACGGGACACCCCGTTGACGAAGAGTTCCACATAAGGACAGTTGCTCCACGCATCCACGTCCTGCAATCCCCGGAAGTTCCAATGGCTCTGCAAGGCCACACCGGGACGCTCGTCGAAAGGCACCCAAACGGCTTTCTCGAAAATCCGGTACAGCAATTTCGGGAAGCGGTTGCCGTCCATGGCGCACGAACCGAGGCTCTTTTGGTTACGCATGCCGTTGAGGTAAATGGTATACCCCTCCCCGTACGTCTCGGCCAACATCCAGTTGATCCATCCGCATGCGCGTTTGTCCATGTTGTCGAAATAGTTCTCCACATAGTCCATCGAGAACTCTTTTTCATTATCGTAGTCGAAACGGGCGATGCACCAACTGGGCAAGCCCGACCAGTTCGTCCCGTAGACTTCCGTGTTCCACGAAGGGCTCCCTTCCACCTTCTCATAACGGTTCGTGTAGCCTATCACGACCGGTTCGTCCTTGTCCCACTCCGGAGGATAACCGTCGCGGTTCTGCACGAGGCGCGGCTGGATGTAATCCCATTTCTTTACCTGCTCCAACGTATAAGACGGCAGGTATTTCTCCCCGTCGTACGCCAAACCATTATTCGACTCCCAGATGACCACGCACGGATTGTTGCGATAAGTCACCATCACATCGCGGTCGTACTCCCTTTTATAGGTAATAGCCGGTTCGTCCTTCAACGCCCATTCATTGTCGCCGCTGTTGACGACCAACAAGATGCCGTAGCGATCGCAAGCCTCGAACACTTCAGGGAAAGGCGGTTGGTGCCCCACACGCAGCGTATTACCGCCGCACCGGGCTATCCGAGCTACATCGTTCCACCAGAAAGCCGTAGGAACGGCAGCCCCCAATCCCGGGTAATTGTTCCGATAACCGAAGCCGCGCAAAAAACATTTCTCACCGTTGACATAGCAAAAATCCTCGTCCCACGTGATTTGCCGGATGCCCCACGGACGGCTTTGCCTGTCCACCAGTCGTCCGTCCACGTAAACTTCATTCTCCACCGTATATAAATAAGGTGTACCGGAAGTCCCTATCGGATACCACAAATGGGGACGCTCCACCACTCCCGTACGGTCGAACAATACGGTCTGTCCGCCTGCGGCACGGCGGGTATCCTTGAAAGCCAAGGCCGTCTTGCCCTTCGCATCCTTCAAATACGTGCGCAGTTCCACGTCGCACGCTTCCGTGCCCGCATTCTCCACGTTCACCTGAAAACGTACTTCGGCTTTGTCTTTGGTAGCCGACACCGTCCCGAAATAAGTTCCCCACTTGCCCATAGGAGAATAAGAATCGAAAGGAATGTGCACCTTGTTCTTCTTGTGCAGGTAGACGGGGCAGACGATACCTCCCATGGCCTGACCGAAGCCTTCGTTGGTCCCGAAACCGGGCCAAGTGAAAAACGTACCCTCGGCATTGGACACCCTTACCGCTATCTGGTTCTCTTCTCCATAACGCAGGTAAGGCGTGATGTCCACCACAAAAGGAAGCGCGCTCCCCACATGGGTTACCGCTTCCGGCTGCTCCACCTTCGTATTGCTTCTTATCGGCGTACCGTTCACATACACCGCCGCCCCGATGTTCACTCCCTGGAACTCCAAGAAGAACATCCGGCCGCGGTCTTTGCCGTCTATGGTTATTTTCTTACGGTACCACGCTTCTCCGCGCCAGCAACGTTCACCCGTACTGGTATTCAGGTAGGTGTCCTGCTCATTGTAGCAATGGGGAATCCCTACCGTCTGCCATCCGGTATCGTCGAACGAAAGCGAAGCCATAGCCTCGGCCTGCCCTTGATCCTGCTCCGTTTCGGGATTCACTTCTACCTCGCTCAACGTCACAGGCACGTCCTGCCCCTGTTCGGCCTTGCACTTCAGTCCGGAGAAACGCACATAGCGGGCCGTGGCCTTGACCGACAAATCCAGATAAGTAGCCGTCACCGTCTCGGTGTACCCCACCGTTCCGGTATGCCCCACAGTCGTGAAGTCGCCCTCTTTATGAAGCACACAGAGCTTTTTGCCTTCCGAAAGGGTTTGCCAGTTGCTGCCGTCGGCAGATACTTCCAACTTGACTTCCGCAAATCTCGTCCGGTCCGTGTCGAACCACAATTTCACGGAAGACAGGCGGACGGCTTTACCCAAGTCCACAGTCCAAAAACCTCCTTCCGGGGCATTCGCCGACTTCCATTCCGAGTGGACGTCGCCGTCGTGAACCACAGAAACGGCCTTTCCGTCAAGAAATACCTGCGCATCCTTCGCCAAATTGATTTCCTGACGCACCACTTTCGTAAATTTCCATGGAGTCTCCCCCAAATTAATGCGTGTGGACACACTTTTAGCCTGCCCGCTGCCCGCAAAAGTCCACAGGCATAGCCACAACATTGACAATAAGCTTTTCCTCTTCATGTTTCAAACTGTAAATTAAGTTTTTTAGGTTGTGATTATTTTTAAAGAACCGCTTCCGCATTTCCTTGCCTTCTACCACGGGGAAATGCCATCCGGTTTCACATTAAAGTTCGTAAAAGTCTGTCGTTTTTGCAAACAGAAGAACAAAAATTAACGATGTGTACGCGCCCAACACAGTTCACCGACGGGCATAAAGGGATTTATATCGGAAAAACATGGCTTTCCGCACGAAGAACAAGCCGTAAACGCCTGCCCAAGGCCGAAAAAACGTAAAGATTCAGAAAAACAAAAACCCACTTGATTTTCAAGCACTTGAATCCTCAAAATCAATCTGCGGAGAATGATGAAACGTTCTGCGCCAAACGGTAAATCAATCAAAGGAGATTGAAAAAACGTTTGGCGCAAATTGATTTTTGTATATAAGTTTCTCCCTAAAAGGCTTGGAAACGGGAAAAGCCGGAATACGATTACTCCACCGTCACCGACTTGGCCAGATTGCGGGGCTGGTCCACATCCTTGCCTTTGCACACGGCGATGTGATAAGCCAACAACTGCAAGGGAACGGACACCACCAAGGGGTCGAAGCATTCCATCGTCTCGGGCAACTCGATCACCTCATCGGCCAACTCCCGTATCTTCGTGTCGCCTTTCGTCACGAGCGCAATGACACGTCCCTGACGGGCTTTTACCTCCTGGATATTGCTGATGAGCTTTTCGTACATCCCGTTACGTGTGGCGATGACAAACACCGGCATCTCCGAATCAATGAGCGCAATGGGGCCGTGCTTCATCTCCGCCGCCGGATACCCTTCGGCATGGATATAGGAAATTTCCTTCAACTTCAAGGCACCTTCGAGCGCCACAGGATAACAGTAGCCGCGACCCAGGTAGAGGCAGTTGTGTGCATAGGTGAAAATCTTGGCCATTTGGGCAATCTGCTCGTTTGCTTGCAACGCCTCTTTCATTTTCTCGGGTATGGCCACCAGTTCCCGCACCATCTTGACATATTCATCCTGGGAAATCGTTCCACGCGCCTTGGCCAAAGCCAGCGTCAGCATGGCCAACACCGTCACTTGCCCCGTAAACGCCTTTGTAGAAGCCACGCCGATTTCCGGCCCCACATGGATGTAAGCCCCGGTATGCGTGGCCCGGGGGATGGAGGCCCCCACGGAATTACAGATACCGAACACGAAAGCCCCTTGCTTGCGTGCCAGTTCGATGGCGGCCAACGTGTCGGCCGTCTCGCCGGACTGCGATATAGCAATCACTACGTCGGTAGGCAAAATGACAGGATTGCGGTAGCGGAACTCCGACGCATATTCCACATACACGGGAATACGGCAATAATTCTCGATAAGCTGTTGGCCGATAAGCCCCGCGTGCCACGACGTACCGCACGCCACGATGATGAAACGGCTCGCGCTCAACAGCTTGTCCTTATGGTCGATGACCGCCGAAAGCGTCACGTTGTCGGCATCTATATTGATACGCCCGCGCATGCAATCAAGCAGGCAATCCGGCTGTTCGAAAATCTCCTTGAGCATAAAATACGGATAGCCTCCCTTTTCCAATTGGCCGAGGTTGATGTCCACCGTTTTCACCGTAGGGTGCATGCGCGTGTTGTCCATATCCACCACTTTCAGCTCGTCTCCGGGACGGATGACGGCGATGTCTCCGTCTTCCAGATACACCACCTTGTCGGTGTATTCCACAATAGGGGTGGCGTCCGAGGCCAGATAAAACTCATTGTCGCGCCCGATGCCCACCACGAGCGGACTGCTCTTGCGTGCGGCAATGATTTGTTCGGGATGCCTTTTGTCCAATATCGCGATGGCGTAGGCGCCGATGACCTCATGCAGGGCCACTTGTACGGCACCCAACAAGTCCAGGTCATTGCTCACCTGGATATATTCGATGAGTTGCACCAACACCTCGGAGTCCGTCTGGCTGCGAAACTTCACGCCACGTTGCTGCAAACGTTCCTTCAACGTGGCGTAATTCTCGATGATACCGTTATGAATCAACGCCAGATTGCCCGATGCCGAGTAATGGGGATGGGCGTTTTCGGCGCACGGCTCGCCATGCGTGGCCCAACGCGTATGGGCGATACCGATATGCCCGCTCACGTCTTTTGCTTCCGTCGAGCGTTCCAAATCGCTGACCTTGCCTTTCGCCTTATACACATTCAAATCACCCGAATTGCTGATCAAAGCCACACCGGCGCTATCGTAACCACGGTACTCCAGACGTTTAAGTCCTTTTATCAAAATGGGGTAAGCCTCTCTCTTACCTATATATCCGACAATTCCACACATATTCCATTTATTTTTCCAAAAGCAAACTTAGTAAAGTATAAACGCTTAAACATGATTTATCGTACAAATGTACGTTATTTTAAGCAATTTTAGTATATTTACGACCATGAAAATAAGATGCGGCTCGGCAGAGCCAAATTAGAAAACTGCGTTTTCACTTGTCTCTGCGCTCGCCTTTCACTATATTTGTACGCATAAAAGAATAAGAATAAAATGGGATTTCTAAAAACTTTGTTCGGCGGCCGGGAAGAATCTCCGGAAGAAAAAGCCGAAAAACGCCGCGAACGGGAATTCGACGTACTGAAATATGACGGTGTACGCGCCCGTAAAATGGGAGAGGTCAAATACGCCATACGCTGTTTCCGGGAAGCACTCGCCCTCCGGAACGATTCCGAAACCGCGAGTTATCTGGCCGAGGCTTTACTCTCCGACAAACAAGCTGAAGAAGCCCGGAGCATTTTGGCAAAACTGGCCGAAGAACTGCCGGACCATATCGGTGTACGGTTGGCCATGGCCCGTGCCGATGAAATGATGCAGGATTATACGCGCATGGACGAAGACTGCCGGGCTGCCCTGCAAATCGACAACGGCCATGCCGGAGCGCTCTACCGCTCGGCCCAAGCCAAACATGCCTTGCACGACGAGCTGAACGCCGTGGCCCTATTGACACAGGCCATCGTGCAGGACGAACATTTGACGGAAGCTTACCTGTTGCGGGCTGAAATTCTCCGCGACATGGGTAGCCTGACAGAGGCCGAGGCCGACATCGACCACTTACTCGAGGACGAGAAGGCACAACCGGCACCCGAAGAAGCCGTGATGTTGAAGGCCACCCTGCGGCTGCAACAAGGGGATGCCCCCACGGCCATTACCTATTATAATAAGGTAAAGACGCAAAACCCGTTGATGGGCGAGGCATACGTGGGACTCAGCACGGCATACGCCGCCAACCGGCAGCTCGACCGGGCACTGTCCACACTGGACGAAGCCGTAGAACTCATGCCGGACTTCAGCGAAGGATACAAAGAACGCGGACGCATCAAACTGATGCTCAACGACAAAGCCGGAGCGGCCGACGACCTGAAAAAAGCGTTGGAGACCTCGCCGGAAGCCGCCAAAGCCCTCGAAGGACAGTTCAGCAACATAGAACAAGAGATGAACGAACAATACAAAAACCGCAACCCTTACGGTTTCTAAATGTAATCAAAATCAGGTATTCTTTCACATTTTTCCCGTTTAAGAGGAAAAAAGCGGTGAAAACATTTGCCGGGAATGAAAAAATCCCTAATTTTGCAACAAATTCAGAAATACGAAGATGAAAGAATTATTCAACACATATTTTTATTTCTTCTTTTACTTTTACTTTAGCCATAAAGTGAAGCGGGAGTTCGTATGTGTACCAAACAAAAAATTATACTAACCCAATAAAACATGAGGTCCCGCTTCCCACCGAAGCGGGACTTTTTTGTGAAAACGACAAAACAAGAACAATGAAACGAATTGCAATCCAAGGTATCAAAGGGTCGTACCACGACATGGCAGCCCATTACTTCTTCCACAACGAAGACATCGAGCTTATCTGCTGCTCCACGTTTGAAGAAGTCTTTGCCACGGTAAAGGACGACAGTACGATACTCGGCATGGCTGCCATCGAAAATACCATTGCGGGCAGCCTGTTGCACAATTACGAATTACTTTGCGACAGCGGACTGACCATCGTAGGCGAGCATAAGCTGCGCATTTCCCACAGCCTGCTCTGCCTCCCCGACGACAATCTGGAGGACATCACCGAGGTACATTCCCATCCGGTAGCCCTGATGCAATGCCGCGAATTTCTGGCCCGGCATCCCCGTCTGAAAGTCGTGGAAGGTGAGGACACGGCCGGCTCGGCGGAAATCATCAGCCGGGAACAACTGCGCGGACAAGCCGCCATCTGTTCCAAATTCGCAGCCCCGCTGTACGGCATGAAAGTATTGGAAGAAGGTATCGAGACCAACAAACACAATTTCACCCGTTTTCTGGTATTCAGCCAACCGCAACGCGCCAACCTGCTGCGCGATATCCGTCAGACCAACAAAGCCAGTCTGGTATTCACCCTTCCCCACGAAGAAGGCTCGCTCTCGCAGGTGTTGTCCATTCTCTCTTTCTATAAATTGAACCTGACCAAAATACAATCCCTCCCCCTCGTGGGAAAAGAGTGGCAATATATGTTTTACGTAGACTTGGGCTTCGATGATTATACCCGCTATTCACAAAGCATCGATGCCATTACCCCACTGACCAAAGAACTCAAAATATTAGGAGAATATCAAGATGGAAGACAAACTATATAATTTCCGCATACAGCCGGCCGAACGGCTGAGTTCCGTACAGGAATACTATTTTTCAGTAAAACTCAAAGAGGTGGCACGCATGAACGCCGAAGGCAAGGACATCATCAGCCTGGCTATCGGAAGCCCGGACATGCCGCCCTCACCTCAAACCATAGAAACGCTGTGCGAAGAAGCCCGACATGCCGACGCACACGGCTACCAACCCACGACGGGTATTCCCGAACTGCGCCGGGCGATGGCCGATTTCTATAAACGGTGGTACGACGTGAACTTGGATCCGGCCTGCGAAATACAGCCTCTTATCGGCTCCAAGGAAGGCATCCTCCACGTCACGCTGGCCCTGGCCAATCCGGGCGACCGCGTACTGGTGCCCAATCCGGGATATCCTACTTATACGTCACTCAGCAAAATCCTCGGCCAGCAAATCACCTATTATGACTTGCTGCCCGAAAACGGCTGGCAACCCGACTTCAAAGCCTTGGAAGAAATGGACCTGACGGGCGTGAAAATCATGTGGACCAACTATCCCAACATGCCGACGGGTGCCAACGCCCGACGCGAGACGTACGAAAAACTGGTAGACTTTGCCTTGCGCCACAACCTTGTCATCGTGAACGACAACCCATACAGCTTCATTCTGAACCACGAACGCCTCAGCATCCTGCAAGTCCCCGGTGCCAAACGCTGTTGCATCGAGTTCAACTCTATGAGCAAGAGCCACAACATGCCGGGCTGGCGTGTGGGCATGTTGGCCACGAACGCGGAATTCGTGAAATGGATTCTTAAAGTGAAGAGCAATATCGACTCGGGAACCTTCCGCCCGATGCAGCTCGCCGCCGCTGCCGCTTACCGGAACGATGCCCAATGGCACGAAGAGGCCAACATACATGTGTACGCCGAACGACGGGCACTGGCCGAAGAAATCATGCACACGCTAGGCTGCACTTTCGACCCGACGCAAGTGGGCATGTTCCTTTGGGGACGCATCCCGGAAAGTTGCGACAATGTGGAACAACTCACGGAGAAGATTCTGCACGAAGCACGGGTCTTCATTACGCCGGGATTTATCTTCGGCAGTAACGGCAGCCGGTATATCCGGATTTCGCTTTGCGCCAAAAAAGAGAAAATAGCCGAAGCACTGGAACGCATCCGAAAAGTATTTTAAACACCAACAAGCATAGAATTAAAAACATAACGATATGGACGATTTACGATTAACTTCCCTGAACCTTCCGGGAATAAACGAAAACAAGCGACCACTCGTCATCGCCGGCCCCTGTAGTGCCGAAACCGAGGAACAAGTCATGACCACCGCCCGGCAACTGGCCGAAAAAGGATTCAAGATATTCCGTGCCGGTGTGTGGAAACCGCGTACCAAGCCGGGAGGATTCGAAGGTATGGGCGAGGCCGCATTACCCTGGCTGCAACGCGTCAAGGAAGAAACCGGCATGCTGGTATCCACCGAAGTGGCTATGCCTAAGCATGTGGAAGCGTCTCTCAAAGCCGGAGTGGATTTGCTTTGGGTCGGAGCACGCACTACGGCCAATCCTTTCGCCATGCAGGAACTGGCCGACTCTCTGAAAGGTGTGGACATCCCGGTTCTGGTCAAAAACCCGGTGAATCCCGACATCGAACTCTGGATCGGTGCTTTGGAGCGCATCAACGGAGCGGGCATCACACGCCTGGGAGCCATCCACCGCGGATTCTCCAGCATCGACCAGAAAATCTACCGCAACGCTCCCATGTGGCACATCCCCATCGAACTGCATCGCCGTTTCCCCAACTTGCCCGTCATCTGCGACCCGAGCCACATCGGCGGACGCCGCGACCTGATTGCCCCGCTCTGCCAACAGGCCATGGACATGGGATTCAGCGGATTGATAGTAGAGAGCCACTGTAACCCGGATTGTGCATGGAGCGACGCCAAACAACAAGTCATGCCCGATGTGCTCGACTTCATACTCGACCGTCTGGTGATACGCGAGAACGTGGAAATGACAGAAAGCCTGTCGGCCCTACGCAAACAAATAGACGCACTGGACAACGACCTGATGGACCTGCTGACCCGCAGGATGCGTGTGAGCCGTGAAATCGCGACTTACAAAAAGGAGCATGACATGGCTGTCGTGCAAACCGGACGCTACTCCGAGATTCTCGACAAACGAGGAGCGCAAGGAGTGTTGTGCGGCATGGATGCTGAATTCGTGAAAAAAATCTATGAAGCCATCCACGAGGAAAGCGTGCGTCAACAAATGGACATCATTAATAAGTAAGCACGGACAGAAAGAACAAACATCATGAGAATACTCATCTTAGGAGCCGGAAAAATGGGCTCATTCTTCGTGGACTTGCTGAGTTTCGACCATGAGACGGCAGTATATGACATCGACGCCAAACGACTGCGGTTCATGTATAATACGCAACGCTTCACCTCGATGGACGAAATAGACGCATTCCGCCCCGAACTGGTCATCAATGCCGTGACGCTGAAATATACACTGGATGTCTTCCGACAAGTGATTCCCCACCTGCCTCAAGACTGTATCCTGAGCGACATCTCGTCCGTCAAAACGGGATTCAAAGAGTTTTATGAAGGCGCAGGCATGCGTTATGTCAGTACGCACCCGATGTTCGGTCCCACGTTTGCCAATCTGGGGAGCCTGAACCACGAGAACGCCATCGTCATCAACGAAGGCGACTATATGGGGCGCATTTTTTTCCGTGACTTATACAGTCGGCTCGGGCTACATGTCTGCGAATATTCGTTCGAGGAACACGACGAGACCATGGCCTACTCGCTCAGTATTCCTTTCGTGTCGACCTTCACCTTTGCTGCGGTGATGAAACATCAGGATGCACCGGGCACGACATTCAAACGCCATCTGAAAATAGCCCAAGGCGTGCTGAGCGAAGACGACTGCCTCCTTCGGGAAATCCTTTTCAACCCGCGTACCAAAAGTCACGTGGAGCGCATCCGTGAAGAGTTGAAAAACCTCATCCACATCATCGACGAGCGCGACGAAGAAGGACTGAACCGCTACCTCACACGTATCCGGGAAAACATCAAATAAAAGTAACCGGGATTGCGATAAAAACCAACCGTATGCCTCCACCACCATCGGGAAAGCAACATACGGTTGGTTTATTTTTTAGTCTTCTGCCTGAGGAAATGCCGAAATCCTCAGACGGGCTGCTCCCATCGGAATCAACGTGATATCCTCCACCCTCCCCTTCGGCGCATCTTCGTCCGGCAACACCCCGCAAAGCCCGGTATTGTCAACCTGCCATCCGGATACTCTTCGTCCCAACGCCCTGACTTCCAAAGGCACCTTATCCGTCGTGAAAGGGAAATCATCGGCAGGCCAAGCCTTACGCACCACCTCGAAATCTTTCGGCAAGCCTTTCCCGTCCACGACTAACGCATAATTCCAAGGACTGTCTGCATAGATTTCATAAGTAGGCCACTGCTCCGGGTCGGCTCCTGCCTGCCATTGAGAATCGCCGATGGCGGTCTCGCGGCTGTCTTTTTTCACATAGCGTTCGTCGATTTTAAGCGACATGGTCAACGGCCCGTAATCCACCGTCACACTATGCTTGTTCACCTGCCAGACGCGTGTGGAAAGTTCCATCGGGAAATGCAACTCTATACGGTCGCCTTCCGACCATTCCCGTTCGACGCACAAATATTTCCCGGCAACGGGCTTGATGCCCACCTTCTTCCCGTTCACACGCACTTCAGCATCCTTTGCCCAAGAAGGTATACAGCAATAAAACGGAAACGAAACATTCTTTTCGGTAGACAAGGTGAACGTCACCGTCTCTTCAAAAGGATAACGGGTTTCCTCCCGGAGCGAGATTTTCGTTCCGTCCCCGACTTTCATCGTAGCGCGGCAAGCGGCATACATGGCAACGGCAAGTCCGTTATCCGGAGTGGCCAACACCAAATGTTCCGAGAAGTAAGGCCATCCTTGCGCATGATTATGTTGGCAACAACGGCTGCTGAACGGATTCATAGCCAAAAAAGGGCCGCTGTTGGCAATGCCCGGATGATGGTTCTCGGCATCGCTGACCACTTGGTTGGGACAAGTAATGTAGCGTAAGGCCCTGAAATCCGGCATTACGGCAGCCGGATAGGAATTGAATGCCACTTCTTCGCAATGCTCCGCCCACATGGGGTCGCCCGTCATGCAAAGCATCAACTCGTCCGAAGCCATTTGTTCTACCATCCCGCAGGTTTCTACCCCTTGTCGGGGGTCTATATACCCCATCCGGGCATTTTCGTCTGCCCCGAACATTCCACCGGGCACTTGTCCGAACGTACGGCGCACCAGCCGATGCACATTATAAGAAGCCTTGAGCATGACGGAATCCCCAGTCTGCATATAATAAGTGGCCGGCTCGCGAAAACACTGTGCCACATTGACATTATGCCAATTAGGCAAGGAAGAAGGTAGGGTCCAGTCTGCTGTATTCCGGTGAACCTTTTCCGCCAAATCCAACAGGAAGCGGTCTCCGGTACGGCTGTATAACCAATAAATACTCAAAAGATTATCCCCTCCCCGGCTATTCTCCCAATAATCTTCCAGGAACAAGTTGTCGGGCACCGTCATCTGCCATTTAAAATAACCTTTCATGAGGTCTATGACACGTGGGTCGCCGGAATATTCATAATAAGACTGCAAACACCAAAGCATTATCATCTGCGCCCATAGCTCCCGCCGGCCGTCTTTCCCGTTCACCGGACCGAAAAATCCGTCGGATTGCCGACTGGCAAAAACGCCTTCTATCCAAGATTCCGTTTCGGCTATCATAGCCGTATCGTTCAGGATATAAGCCAGATTCCCGTAGCCTTTCAGCCAATAGGGTACTTCCTCCCAGCCGTGGTCTCCCCCGTTCGTCAACCAAGCATTGTTTTTCTTCTCCAACCAGGCGCTGATTTCACCCAGATGTCCGGTCAGCCCGTCTCTTTGCAGTTCCAAAAACTTCTTCAGCCATCCCTCCGGCCTGATGCTCCCCACCGGCAGTTTGATGAAGGACAGGGGACGGAGCGGTGCGCGATAGCCCACATAATTCACGTTCACCTGATTCGCAGGAGGCCTGTCTACAATCCTTACGGATGCAAAAGCAGAGGAACACACGGCACAAACCGTTATCCCCGACACCATGAAAGACAACCGTCTTCCGATTCTAAAAAAACTTTTCATGCTTGGCATATATATTAATTAAGGAGTGCAATTTATGAAAAAGATTTCGGACGGGCAAAGGAGCATATAGGAAAATAAATGGCTATCTTTGCGAACATGAAAAGAATTATCCTGATTACAGGGGGAGAACGCTCCGGTAAAAGCGTGTATGCCGAACAGTTGGCACTGCGACTGTCCGAACAACCTGTTTACATGGCCACGGCACGCATCTGGGACGAGGAGTTCCGCCAACGCGTACGCATCCACCGCGAACGGCGAGGAGCGCAATGGACCAACATCGAGGAAGAAAAACATCTGAGCCGCCATGACCTGGCGGGACGGACGGTATTGGTGGATTGCGTCACGCTATGGACCACGAATTTCTTTTTCGACTATACGCCGCAGCCGGGATCTCCGGTCCCGAATCCCTCCGACACCGTGGAAAGCCGACAGGCTCAAGCCGGAATCCGGCAAGTAGAGGAGACGCTGCAAACCGTGAAAGAAGAATTCCTGCGATTCACTTCGCAGGAGGCGACTTTTATATTCGTAACCAACGAAATCGGGATGGGCGGCGTATCGACTAACGAAGTGCAACGCCGCTTTACCGACTTGTTGGGTTGGACCAACCAATTCGTAGCGTCCCAAGCCGATGAGGTCTATCTGATGGTGAGCGGTATTCCTGTGAAAATCAAATGAACATGAAAACATTCCGAATCACAGCTCCGGACGAGGCTTTACGTCCTGTCCTGCAAAACAAAATAGACAACCTGAACAAGCCGAAAGGGTCGATGGGACGATTGGAAGAATTGGCCCTGCAAATCGGTCTGATACAACACACGCTCTCACCGGAATTGCGCCACCCTTGCCACCTGCTGTTCGGTGCCGACCATGGAATCGAACGCGAAAGAGTCAGCATATCCCCCCGCGAAATCACCTGGCAACAGATGATTAATTTCAGCCGGGGAGGAGGCGGGGTGAACCTGTTCTGCCGCCAGCACGGTTTCGAACTTTTCCTGATAGACATGGGGGTGGACTACGACTTGCATCCCTATCCCGGTATCATCGACTGTAAAGTAGCACGCGGTACACGGAACTTCCTTCACGAAGCAGCCATGGCGGAAGAGGAAACGAACCGATGTATAGAAACCGGTGCCCGCATGGTGACAGAATGCCACAAACGGGGTTGCAACGTCGTCAGCATAGGCGAAATGGGAATTGGCAACACCTCTCCTTCTTCCATTTGGATGCACTTACTGACCGGCACGCCGTTGGAAATGTGCGTGGGGGCAGGAGCCGGACTGAACAATGCCGGTATCCGTCACAAATACGAGATCCTGCAAAGCGCGGTACAGCGTTTCCGCGACCACCATCCCGACCTGCAAGATGCCGATGTCCGTTCGCCCCGATACGCCACAGAAGTGCTTCGTTGGTTCGGCGGCTTCGAAATGACAGCGGCCATCGGTGCGATGTTGCGTGCCGCCGAACTGGGCATGGTGATTCTGGTAGACGGTTTCATCATGACGGCCTGCATGCTGATGGCCTCACGGCTTTATCCGGCCATACGCCACTATGCCGTGTTCTGCCACGAAGGCGACGAGGCCGGACACCGGCGGATGCTCGAAGCCTTGCATGCCCGCGGACTGCTCCAAATAGGACTGCGCCTCGGGGAGGGTACAGGCGCCTTGTGCGCCTATCCGCTCTTGCAATCCGCCGTCCGCATGCTCAACGAAATGAACAACTTCGAAAACGCTCATATTACCAAATACTTTTAATCCCGCATCCCGCTATGACAGACCGACTATGGGCCTCACTGATGTTCTTCACGCGCCTGCCTTTCTGGCGCATCCGGCAAGTGGACGCCGAGTGTTTCAAACACGTGGTGGACTACTGGCCGTTCGTAGGCTGGCTCACGGGAGGTACGGCCGCCCTCGTTTTCTGGCTTGTTTCAGGGATTCTACCGGTCACCACGGCTGCTTTGGCAGCGATAGGCACACGCCTATGGCTTACCGGTGCCTTGCATGAAGACGGATTGGCCGACTTCTGCGACGGATTCGGCGGAGGAACCACGCGCGAACGTACATTGGCCATCATGAAGGATTCCCATATCGGTACGTATGGTGTTCTGGGACTGGTCTTCTACATCGGACTGCTAATCAGTCTGATCTCAGCCCTGCCGCTTTATGTGGCTCCGGCCATTATCTTCACAGCCGACGTGTATGCCAAAGCATGCAGCAGTTTCATCATCCTGCAACTCCCCTACGCCCGGACGGCGGAACAAGCCAAAGCGGGTATCGTTTACTCCGTCTGGAATAAGCAAGCAGCCGCAGGCCACGTATTCCGTTGTCTGCTCGCCCTTGTCCCATGCGTAGCGTGGCTCCTGTCCGGCCCGACCGCTTTCCCTCTTTGGGCTTTTCTGGTTCCTCCGGTAACGGAACTTTTGCTCACCGGCTGGATGAAACACCGGTTGCAAGGTTATACGGGCGACTGTTGCGGTGCCTTGTTTTTGCTCTGTGAGTTGAGTTTCTATTTATCTATCGTCATACTTTACCATTTTATATAATCCCGTCATGGAAATCTATTTAGCCCGACATACCTCTGTAGACGTCCCACGCGGCACTTGCTACGGTTTTACGGACGTTCCCCTCCGTGCCACATTCCGGCGCGAAGCCACTGCCACCCGGCTGCGGTTGGGCGGCCTCACTTTCGACCACGTGTACACCAGTCCGCTCAGCCGTGCGGCCAAATTGGCCGCATTCTGCGGTTATCCCGATGCCGAACGAGACGAACGGCTGAAAGAAATGAATATGGGCCACTGGGAGATGCAACGTTTTGACGACATCATCGACGAACGGTTGCAACTTTGGTACGACGATTTCCTGAACCAACCGACCACAGGCGGGGAATCGTTCCGCGACCTTTACGCCCGCGTAGCAGCCTTTCTGAACGAACTGCGTAAGAAAGACTACCGGCGTGTAGCTGTCTTCGCCCACGGCGGAGTACTGATTTGTGCCCAAGTGTATGCCGGTACCATCCCGTTGGAAGACGGTTTCAAACATCTGACATCCTACGGTGGCGTAGTGAAAATCAACATCTGAAAATCATGAAGTTCATATCTCTGTTTTTCTTACTGCTGACATGCCTTCTGCCGTCGCGGACAGCGAAAGCCATGCCTTACGTATTCACCCGCCTGCAAGCCTCGAATGGGTTGAGCGACAACCAGGTACAGCATATCTTACAACTGCCGGACGGCCGGATGGTCTTCACCACGCGAGGAAACATCAACCTGTATGACGGCATGCGCTTCCACTACATGCACCGGAACGACTCAGACGTATATACCCTCGACCACTATCGTGGAGCCTACCATGTGTATGTGGGCGACCACGACCGTCTTTGGGTAAAAGACTACCGTCGGATGTGGTGCCTCGACCTCCGTCATGAGCGCTATCTGAAACATCCGGAAAAGGTTTTCCGCGATATGGGGTTAAAAGAAACCGTAACAGACTTTTTCGTAGACTCCGAAAAGGGGCTATGGCTCGTCACATCTACAGGACTGTGGGACGGGCAACGCAAATGCTATCTTTCCCTGACCGGACACGAAGGGGAATTGCAGGATGTGGAAGTACAAGACGACCATCTCTATTTGTTTTTCAGCTCCGGCGAGATGTCCTGCCACTCCCGGCATGACGGCCGCTTCCTCTACCGCACGGCGGCCTATCCCGAAAACGAGAGGGCGGACTACGCCCACACGTCACTTGTAGTAAAAGGTCCCGACGGTAATCTCTACCAGATCCGTTCGGGACGACGGGCCGGATTTTTCGCATTTTATCCTTCTTCACGTACATGGCGCAAATTGATGGATGCCGACGGACAGTTGCATACACTCATTGTCCCTTCGTCCCGCATCGCCTATATCAGTAGCCTGAACGGAATTTGGGCCATAGACCTGCAAAGCGGGCAAGCCACATTCCAATCGACCTTACAGACCACAGAAGGCAGAAACCTGCAAACCAATATCAACACCATCTATCAAGACCGCCAGCAAGGCATCTGGTTGGGGACGGACAATCAGGGCATCCTTTACGCCCATCCCGGACGATTCAAATTCATGTCCGCCCCTACGCTGGAAAGCCTGCCCTTTTCCTCTCCACTCCATGAAGCCGACTTCCGACGGGACGGCCACCGGCATGAAATTCAAGGCAAGCACTACAATGACGTGTACACTGACAGTCGGGGACGGACTTGGGCCGGAATGCCGGACGGCCTCTGCCTGTTCCTTCCCGACCAACAAGCATCCCGTACATTTTATACGGAAGACGGGTTGCCCAACAACTTCGTCCATGCCCTCACTGAAGATGCAAAAGGAAACATTTGGGCATCGACCAGTTACGGCATTTCACGGATTTCGGTCGGAAAATCAACTGATTCCATCACTTTCACCAACTATCGCCACGAAGACGGAACCCTGAAGGGGGAATATCGTGACGGCCAGGCTTATACCCTACCAGACGGCCATCTTCTGATGGGGGGCGTGGACGGATGGACACTTTTCCATCCCGACAGTGTGGAAATTCCCCTCCGGTATTTCCGTCCGCTGCTCATCGGTTTATCATTGCATGGAACAGCACTTTCTCTCTCCCGTACGGACAGTACCATGGCCTTCCCCCAACTCTCGCAAGCTCCGCCTTACACTACGCATTATGAGTTCCGTTACGACCAAAATCATATCGGGTTCGACTTTTCAGCCCTGAACTATGCCTGGCCTACACAAACTCATTACCGTTACCGCCTGCTCCACGACGGCGATTCCACTTGGTACGCCACTCATTTGCAATCGGGCGGTAGCTTAGTAGACGAAAAAGGCAACCTGCATTTGTCTTTCCCCATGCTTCCCCCGGGAGAATACCGTTTGCAGGTCATGGCTTCTACACACGACGGATGCTGGAACGGCCCGGCCACGGAAGTATCGTTTGTTATCCACGCCCCTTGGTGGCTCACCCGTTGGGCCTACTTCGGATACACCTGCACAGCTTTGTTGCTTGCCACCATCGGCATACGCTTGTACGTCCGACAGTCCAAGCGGCGTATCCTGCGACGCCACAAGGAAGACATCCTATTGCTTCGCATACAACATCTCATAGAACGGTGCGACAGTTACGAACGACAGCGCGAAACAACCGCCGGCCCGAATCCGGAAACGCAAGAGAAAGCCGAACTGCCCATCAGTGCCGCCGACAGTGAATTTCTGAACAAGGCCGTGGCGTTGGTCGAAGCTCATTTAGAAACCCCGGGATATTCCGTGGAACAGCTCAGCAAAGACTTGTGCATGGAACGTAGCGGACTATACAAAAAATTGACAAACATATTAGATAAATCGCCCAGTCTATTTATCCGGAGCATCCGCCTGAAACGGGCAGCCGACCTGATTCTGGAAGGCAGGATGAGCATGGCCGAAATCGCAGAACAAGTGGGCTTCAGTTCCGCGAGCTACATGGGCAAGTGTTTTCAGGAAGAATTCGGTTGTAAGCCGTCGGAATACGCTGAAAAAGCGAAAGAATCAACATAGTTACCATACGTTTCAACATCAGTGTTCTATGTTCTCCCCGTTCTGAGGTTAACTTTGCACCATCAAAACAAACTATCAATCCATAGAACCATGAAGAAAAGTATGTTTATCTTATGTGGACTGACTTGTGCAGCATCCTTGTTCGCCCAAGAAGTCAAACGTACCTCAAACGGAGCTACGAATTTTATTCACACACAGGACGTGACGGAAGAAGTCCGTTTTTACGCGCCGGACATCGTACGAGTTATCAAATATCCGTCGCGCACATTACCGGAAAAGAAAAGCTATCCGGTAGTGAAAGTACCGGAAACGGTAAATATCAGCTATTCGGAACAAGACGACCGTCTCTCCATGAAGACCGACTACATGGAAGTTGTCATGGACAAGAAGTCCGGTAAAATCTCTTTCAAGGATGCGCAGGGCAACTTGCTGGTGCAAGAGAAAGAGTTCGGCACGAACTTTATTCCCCGCAAAGACGGCCCGCATGACAGTTACCTCGTCAGCCAGCGGTTCATGTTGCAACCCGACGAAACCATCTACGGACTCGGACAACAACAGACCGGCAAACTGAACCAACGTGGGCAGGAATTGATGTTGCGCAACGAGAATACGCGTGTATGTATTCCTTATATCACATCGGAAAAAGGCTACGGCATCTATTGGGACAACCCGTCGCCCACCATCTTCTCCGACACGCCTCAAGAAACCAGCTTTAACAGCGAAGCTGGCTTGATGAGCGACTATTATTTTATGTATAAGGACGGTACGCAAGACGGCGTTATCGCTTGTATCCGTGACTTGTCCGGACAGGCTACCATGTTTCCGTTATGGACAATGGGCTTCTGGCAATGCCGCGAACGCTATAAAAGCAGTGACGAACTGTGCGAAGTACTGGACAAATACCGTGAACTCGGTGTCCCGTTGGATGGTATCGTACAAGACTGGCAATACTGGGGCTGCGACTCCAACTGGAATGCGATGAAGTTCATGAATCCTCGCTATATCAACAAAATGGGCGACCCGGAATGGATGAAATACTTACCCAATGGCGAAAACCCGAATGCCCAGTATCCAGAACCGCGTATCAAGAGCCCGAAAGAGATGGTGGACTACGTGCACAAAAACAATGCCCACCTGATGATTTCCGTCTGGGCCAGCTTCGGACCTTGGACAGAGCAATACAAGGAATTGGACGCCATGAATGCACTACTGAAATTCGAGACTTGGCCGCGCAATGCCGGTGTACATCCTTACGACCCATTCAATCCTAAGGCACGCGACCTCTATTGGCGTTATTTGAAAAACCTCTATGATTTGGGCATAGATGCATGGTGGACCGATTCTACAGAACCAGACCGCTTCGACATGGGCGAGAAAGAATTCAGTCTTCCCACAGCAGACGGCACTTTCCGTAGTGTACACAATGCTTTCCCCCTCTTAAGCAACCAAGGCGTATATGAACACCAACGTGCCGTATCGGATAGCAAACGATTGTTTCTCATGACTCGCTCCTCCTACCTCGGACAACAACGCTATGGTTCTTTCTGCTGGAGTGGCGATGTTGTGTCCCAATGGAATGTAATGCGCAAACAAATCGCAGGCGGACTGAACTACTCCCTCTGCGGCATACCTTATTGGAATACCGATATCGGTGGTTTCTTCGGCTGGGAATACGGTAACAATTGGAAAGACGTTGCCATGCAGGAACTGCAAGTGCGTTGGATGCAATGGGGCTGCTTCATGCCTATCATGCGCAACCACTGTTCCTCTCCCATGGAAAGCGAGATTTATAAGTTCGGAGAAGAAGGCTACTGGGCCTACGACGTACAGAAAAAATTCATTGAATTACGCTATCGTCTTTTACCTTATATATATAGTCTCTGTGGCGAAGCCACCCAAGCCAGCGGCAGCATCATGCGTCCGTTCGTCATGGACTTCCCTCGTGACAAGAAGGCCATCCGCGTAGACAACGAATACATGTTCGGACGCAACCTGCTCGTCATGCCTGTCACCGATTCGCTCTACACTTACTACGACACGAAAGCCAGAAAAGGATTCACTTCCGTACCCAATGTAGCCAAAGCCGTGAAAAACGTAAAGGTTTACTTGCCGCAAGGAGCCAAATGGTATAACTTCTGGACCAACGAACAACATGCAGGCGGACAGACAGTGAATATGCCCTGCCCCATCGACATCATGCCGGTGTACGTGAAAGCCGGTTCCATCCTGCCCTTCGGTCCGGCCGTACAATATGCAACCGAAAAGAAGTGGGACAATCTGGAAATCCGTATCTACCCGGGAGCCGACGGAGAGTTCACACTTTATGAAGACGAAGGCGACAACTATAATTATGAAAACGGAGCATTCAGCCAAATCCGCTTCCGTTGGAACGACGCCACCCGTACGCTGACCATCGACGACCGTAAGGGTGAATACAAAGGCATGCTGAAGAAGCGCAACTTCCGTATCCTTGTAGTAGACCGCCAGAGCCCGTCGGGCGATAAAGCGGCCAAGGATGTCGATCGTGACATACGCTATAACGGAAAAGCGCAAAGTATCTCCTTCTAACCTAGGCTAAAGCTATCTCCGAAGAAGATTCTGCTTGCACTAAAGTAGAACGTCTTCGGAGCTTTTTTGCTCTTTTTTATCCTAACCTAATGAAATATTCTCGATTTGTCATACGACGAAACGAAAAAAACTATAACTTTGCTGATATTAACCTAAAAAATGAAGCAAACTTATTCCACAAATAAAAAACCTACTAGAAGACCATGAAGTATTTATTCAAAGTATTCAAAAGTATTTGTGCCGTCTTGCTGTTAGTAACACAGATGAATGTGTTTACCAGTTGTAACGATGACTTGGCGGCGGATAGTTACTACACTTTCACCGGTGAAATGATGAGTGATTTTTTGGCGAACCGTGAAGATTTCAGCCAGTTCAAACGCATCGTAGAGCGAGCCGGAAGAATGGATTTGCTGGCCAGCCGGGGAGCACGTACACTATTCCCACCCGTAAACTCCGGAGTGGAAGCTTTCCTAAAAGAAAGAGGATACGCCTCTGTCGAAGACATTCCGGCCTCTTTTTGCGACACGCTGGTAAAAGCCTGTCTTATAGAACGAACGTTGTACACCTACAATCTCTCTGAGACACATCAGGAAAGCAACCAATTGGATTTACCCTTGATTATGGTGACAAACGGAGACACTGTAGATGCCAACCAAATGGTATTGACCGTCATCAACCGGCGTGCAGCCATCATCAACGAATTGAAAAACGACTCTGTGGAAAACGGAGTAGTACATCCTGTAGACAAGGTTTTAGTACCCAACACCAGTCTGGGAGCCAGCCTTTTGGATGAGAACCACGAAGATTTCACCATCTTCTATGAAGCCCTCAAGAGAACGGCCCTGCTTGATTCCTTGTCGCGTTACCGCGATGACGACTACGAAGAGTGGAAAAACAATTATGCCGCCTTCACGCCAAGCATGCGTATCGGAAACGAAAATTATGTGGGCAAACGTCCCGACCATCGGTATAGCGGTTTCACGCTTCTCATCGTACCCGACAAAGTACTTTACGAGAAATACAGCGACCGTTTCAACGAGAGCATGACCATGGATGAAAAGATCGACGCCTTGTATGACTTGGCTGTAGAAAAATATAGCGACAATACTTCCGCCAGCATCTTCGGACTGGACAAAGTGGATCCTAAAGAAGGAAAGACATACAAAGAACTTTATTGGAACAAGTCTTCTTTGAAGAGCCAATATAACCCCTTGCACATGTTCCTGTCTTACCATATCCTCGACCGATTGTTCACCAGTACGGCCAAGTTGGTAAACTGCTGGGGAGTCAATACGGCTTATCTCAACCCGACGGAATGGGTCGGAACCATGCTGGACTTCTCTACAATGAAATTGGAACGGGTTTACCGTACAATCGACCCTGCGGTAGAATACGAACGTGATTACTATATCAATCATAGTCATGCCAGCGTATACAACAACGATGAACGTATCCGCGGTGCTCATCTGACGACTCCTGAAAACGCCGACAACTTCTCGTTGAATGTAGCTTATTTCTACGTAGACGATGTGTTGGCCTACGACCAGACCATGCGTACCAAGGTCATGAACACCCGTATGCGAATCGACTTTATGACGTTGTGGCCGGAACTGACCAACAACAACATCCGTCTGTGCGGTAATCCTACGCAAGCATACAATGCCGGAGATAACAGCGAAGACGGAACCGAAGCCGGAGGTTACAATTATTATCTCCCACCCGGTTACTTAAAGAATGCCACATTCAGCGAAAACACCACATTCTTCATACAGCGCCCCATCGTATATTGGTCGAGTTTACATGGAGACGTATTAGGTGTTTTAGGTACGAGTTACGACGTGACCTTCCGCCTGCCGAACGTACCTCCCGGTACATACGAGCTGCGTTTAGGTTATTGTGCCTTGGCCGACCGCGGAATCGGACAGGTTTATGTGGACGGCGTACCTCAAGGTATTCCTATAGATATGCGATACGGCCCCAGCGACGCAAGAGTCGGCGGTCTTTACAACGGCTTCAAAGGCTGGAGAAACAAAGAAGAAAACTCCAGCGGTATCTATACTTCTGAGGAATTGGAAGAAAACGCACGTGTCATGAAGAATAACGGATACTACAGCGGCCCCAAGGGGGCGTTTTACAATAACGACGGAACTGACGCACCAAGATACAGTGCAAGTGTCTGTGTAACTCATTATAACCAGAACGATTTGATGCGTCGTAAAATCTGTAACGTGGAAGTAAAAGCAAACACCCACCATACCATACGTTTGCGTTCCGTGCTTTCAAGCAGCGAAAGCGGAAACTTCGTCCTCGATTATATGGAACTGGTTCCGATAGATATCTGTGGAGCCGGAGGACTCGGTGAAGACCTCTATTAAACACCTTCCGCAATGCACCATAATCCCATCTGTATCCGGCTTTCTAACAAGGTCGGAATACAGATGGGATATTTCATACCATAAAAAGACAGTTGACGGATAAACGTATCTTCTCACAAACAAAAGTGAAAGAAAATAAAGTTTCGGGCGTATTTAGGATTTTTCATACTTCTTCTTGCCATATTCATCACATATCAGCTATATTTGCTTCTTACGATTGTATTCATTAAAACTTTAACGTATGAAGAATTGGAGAATAGAGGCCATTATCTTGGCCGTAGGACTGTCATTGGCCGGCGTATTTGTACGCAATGGCCTCAGTGAGTTTTCATCCCGCAGCCGTGTAGTAACCGTCAAAGGACTGGCCGAAATGGAAGTAAAAGCCGATAAGGTTACGTGGCCGCTGACTTATAAAGTCTTGGGAAACGATATGGTATCCCTTTATAATGAGATAGAGGAATCCAATGCAAAAATCATCGCATTCCTGAAAAGCAAAGGGGTCAAGGAGAATGAAATCAACGTAAACGCCCCAGAAATCATCGACACCAAAGCCGAACGCTATAATACGACCGTACAACCCTACCGCTACAATGTAACCACGGTCGTCACGGTCACCTCTAAACAGGTAGATTTGGTGAGAGGTCTCATCAACGAACAAAGCGAACTGCTCAAACAAGGAGTAGCCATCGTTTCCGGGGATTACCGCTACAACGTGACATACGATTACACGAGCCTCAACGATATCAAACCGAAGATGATAGAGGAGGCCACCAAAAATGCACGTACGGCTGCCGAAAAGTTTGCCAAAGACTCGGAAAGCAGTTTGGGAAGCATACAACGCGCCTACCAAGGACAGTTCTCCATCGAGAACCGAGATCCGAACACACCTTATATCAAACAGGTACGTGTCGTAACAACGATCGACTACTCGCTCGAGGACTGACCCGGGAGCTCAGACAGGGAAACATATTACCGAGGAGTTACGTTTTAGCCAAAAGAGCAGAAAGACATACTACCTCAGGAGGCATCTTTCAGACAGAAGAACAAAAGACCAGAAGGGTATATTGCCACGAATACCGTTTCCTTTGGCAACTTCCGGAGGATTCACAGTCGGGAAATGGATTCCAACAGACCAAGTATATCAGCAGGGCTGTCCGCAAAACGGACGGCCCCGTTTCGTTCCAAGAAATCCCGGTCGCGGAAACCCCATAATACAGAAATACACGGAAGCCCCGCATGGGCAGCCGTAGCCACATCTACATCCGAGTCTCCTACGTAAACGGCTTCGTCCTTTTCCACCCCCAGTTCCTGCAATGCGATTTCCACCATGTCGGGAGCCGGTTTGCGACGTACACCGGCACGTTCTCCTACAGCCACTTGTACCGTATCCTGAAAATAATGACGATAAAGTTCATCCACCCCGCCTTGCAGTTTATTCGACACAATGGCAATCTTATAACCGGCTGTTTTCAGTTCATGCAACAAATCTGCAACACCCGGATATAAATCAGTCTTCACCATGCAATGTTCCACATAATAGCGTTTAAAACAGTCGAACACAGCCTCAAACCTTTCACTATCCGTACCGGCAGGTACGGCGCGTTCCATCAATTTGCGCACTCCGTTACCCACGAAACGACGCACCTCCTCCACACTGCGCGTAGGAAATCCGAACTGTGCCAGGGCATAATTCGTACTGTCTGCCAAATCATCCAACGTATTAAGCAACGTACCGTCCAAATCAAAAACGATCGTAGTAATTTTCGTCATCCTTTCGCTCTCCTCCATTAAACCAAACTTTCCGCAAAGGTACAAAAAAGCGGCCTGCGCACAAGCGCAAGCCGCAGAAAGAACAAAAACATCTATATTCTTTAATTCTAAATCAGAATGCGTAACCCAGACGAATCATGTGGTTTACGGCTCCTGCAGGACCGTCTTCCCATACTTCTCCAAACCCACGCTTAAAGGTGTAGTCTATATTAATTCGTTTGTACCACACGCCCATTCCTATAATAAGACCTCCGTCGCAACGCTTGTAATCCTCAATATCTCCAATCTTCACGTCATCGCCGTTCCCATCATCTATCTTTCCAGCCATATCCACGCCGAAGAAAGCTCCGAAACGGCCGTCCACCGCAAGGTTATCCGTCAGATTATACTTATAACCCACCGTAAGAGGAATATTGAAGTTGTGGGCACGGAATTTGGCATCGCTATGGTTTACGTCGAACCCGCGTGTTCCAAACATTACGCCTGTATTCCAATATGCTCCTTTATAGAAGTTCTTATTAAAATCAAGGCTGAAATTATACCCCGGCAACATGTCGATTCCTCTCGTATTGTCACCCTTGAAATTGTTAGCGGCAAAACCACCACGGAGTATCAACTGACCACCCCAAATCTGTGCATTCACTGTAGCCGTTCCCACCACGAGAGCCGCTACCAACATTAAAAAGATTTTTTTCATAATTTAAGTTTTTAAATTGAACAATATCGGTACATTCGCTGTACCTTATACAAATATAGTAAAATAAAATCTATCCCGAACAGATTTCAGAGAAAAAAACTGCTCAATCCTACAAAAAGGAAACAAATAAATCCCTAATGACCAAAAAATAACAATGATTGAAAAGAAAGACTACACAGGAACACGGTTTATCTCTTCATAAGAGAGCAACTATTTAATGCAAAAATATTCAAAAGATTGTATAATACAAAATTATACTTCAATAAAATACAAATTATGTGCGTAAAATGTTGAGAAAGTTAAGAAATACCTTTTTTCAGAGGAATATATCATGCTGTAAAAGAAGATAAAACGTTCCGGAGTTGCTCTCTTATGAAGAGATATACATTTTTGAGAAGAAGAAACAGGACCTGATAATAAGGTTCAATGCTTTTAAACTAAAGAAAAAACACAGATATGAGATTCGGAATACAACCTTATAGTATGGTTTTTCTACTCGCTTTAGCTTGTGAATCGACTATGGCTCAAAGCGTAGACTACTCGGTAGTGTCCGTTCCGGAAGAATCGGGAACCGACTTCACCCAAATCTCCCAAACCACGGATTACGTGTGTATGCCGGAAGTCAAACGAAGCAACCGAGGCATCGGTTGGTTCTCCAACCGCATCTTGGATATTTCCACAGACGGAAGCCAAATTGCCTATCTGTCTTTCCGCAACAACACGACCAATATCTTCATTAAAGATTTGAGTAAACAAGGCTCTTCCATCCAGAAGACCAACCGTACTGCTGTATTGGACTTTTCTTATTCACCCGACGGTAAGCAAATCGTGTTCTCCGAGGCTCGCGGGAAAACCAACCAGATATTCCAAACGTCTGCCGACAAGGGTTTCGTATGCAGGCAAATCACGTCCGGCAACATGGACTATTCTCCGATTTATTCGGCAGACATGAAATTGATATTCTTTGCCCGACAGGAAAACAAAAGCATCAGCATTTGGAGCCACGACATGCAGAACAACTTTTTAGCCAACTACTCCCAAGGACTGAACCCTTACCCCGTCAAAGGCGAACCGGCATTCATCTGCGTGCGCCCCAATGCTGCGGGACACAGCGAGATATGGAAGGTCAACTACGAAACGGGCGTGGAAGAGTGTATCGTCTCGCAACCCGATCGCGACTTCACCTCTCCTTCCATCTCACCGGACGGACAATGGTTGTTGTTCGTGGGAAGCAGTAAAATAGAAACCGGCTCTTTTTCTTATTACAATACCGACTTGTTCGTATCGCGCTTAGACGGAACCGGATTCGCCCAACTCACCTACCATGCCGCAGACGACCTCAGCCCCGTGTGGAGCAAAGACGGACGCTACATCTACTTCGTATCCCAGCGCGGCAACAAAGAGGCCAAAGCCAACATTTGGCGTATGACGTTCAATTATTAGTGTTAAATCATAGATTTATTCATTTCAAAATTTAGAGATTATGAAAAAGTTTAAGTGTTTATTGACCGCGATGTTGTTAGGTTGCTCTACAATGTCTTTCGCACAGTTCATGAACGGTGGCGGTTCATCGTCATCATCCTCGGACAACACCCCCTGGAAAGGCTTACGTTTCTCTTACGACCGTACGTTCGTTAACATCGACATTGACGACGCTCCATCGCAAGACATGAACGGTTTTTCATTGGGGTATGTACAGTCTTTCAGTATCGCAAAGAAACTGCCGTTGTTCTTCGAAACCGGTGCCGGCATCAACTTCGCACGTTACAGCGACAGCGAAAGTGACAGCGAAACGATTTACGGTTATACCATCAGCGCCGAAAACAAATGGTCTACCACAACGTTAGGTTTAACTATCCCTCTCAACGTTGTTTACAAAATCAATATCAACGATAAATTGGCATTGAAACCCTACACCGGTTTTTATTTGAGAGTAAACCTGATGTCTAAATCAAATGACAAAATGGAAGTCAGCATCCCGTCGGAATTTTCTCAATATGTAGATGCCAGCGATTACGAATGGGACGAAGATTACAATAACTTCGATAAAGACGACGTAGGCGAGGACGGTACATGGAACCGCGTACAGTTCGGTTGGCAAATCGGTGCCACTCTCGACATCAACAAGTTTAATGTAGGAATCGGATATGCTCTCGATTTCAACGAAATTGCAGAAAAGACAAAATGCGGTATCTTCTCCGCTCGCTTAGGTTTCAATTTCTAAACAGACATCTTACGAGAAGAATATCAACGGAAACACGCCACAAACGGCATGTTTCCGTTTTTTATAAAAGTAAATCAGTACCTTTTTTATAACTTTGCGGCATCAAACCAACCCTATATCACCATGCTCAACGGACACGGAGACGACTCATACCGGTACGACCGCAAGATAACCCTGAACTTCAGCAGCAATGTATATCACCATACGTCGCTTGCTCCCTTATTCCGGCATCTGGAAAACTGTTGGGAACAAGTACGTTCCTATCCCGAACCGTCACCGCATGCCGTAGAAAGCCAACTGGCTCAGGCGATGGGGATAAGCGCGGAATCGGTCTGCCTGACGAGCGGAGCCACGGAAGCCATCTATCTGATTGCGCAAACTTTTTCCGGAAGACGTTCCTGCATCCTGTCCCCCACGTTTTCGGAATACGCGGATGCCTGCCGCCTGCACGGCCATCAGGTACGGTCCATCTATACCACCGACCATCTGCCGGAGGATGCGGACATCGTGTGGATCTGCAATCCGAACAACCCAACCGGAGCCGTCCTTCCCCACGATGAGATGAAACGGCTGGCCGCACGGCATCCGGACGTCCTGTTCGTCATCGACCAAAGTTATGAGGATTTCACCACACGCATGTTGTTCTCTCCGCATGAAGCCGGCGCACTGTCCAACGTCATATTGCTCCATTCCCTGACGAAACGTTTCGGCATCCCGGGATTGCGCGTCGGCTACCTGACCGCCCGGCAGGAATGGACGGCACGTATCCGGCAGAACAAAATGCCGTGGTCGGTCAACACGTTGGCATTGGAAGCCGCCCTCTTCCTGACGGAGCACGAAAAAGACTTCCGCATCGACTTGCAAGCCCTGTTGGAAGAGCGGGCGCGCGTGGCCGGACAGTTGGAAGCCCTGCGCATAGCCGAAGTTTGGCCGGGAGAAACCCACTTCCTGTTGGCCCGGCTGCGGATGGGAAAGGCCTCGGCACTGAAAGACTACTTGGCCGAAACGCACGGCATGCTCATCCGCGATGCCGGCAATTTTGAAGGATTAGACGAACGGTACTTCCGCATAGCCGTACAATCTCCCGAAGAAGACGACCGCCTGTTGGCCGCCATCGGAGAGTGGATGTTTTCCATATAACCACGCCCATGCACAGCATTATTCCTTTACTTATCGGATGGGGGTTGGACCTCTGCGCCGGAGACCCCACCCGGCTGCCGCACCCCATAGTGGCTTTCGGCCGCTGGATCAGTTTTTTTGAACGGAAAGCCAACCACGGAGACCACCGGCGTGCCAAAGGGACTTTCTGGACCGTCGCCACGCTCTGCACCCTCTTCCTATCCGCCCATCTCGCCTTGGCCGCCTTATGGACAGCTTGCCTGCAATGGGAGGCCGGGGGAACTTACTTGTATTATCTCGCGACGGGCATACTTATCTTTTACTGTCTGGCTGGCACGACGCTCATTCGGGAAGTGCGCATGGTATTCTGCGCCGCCGACCGTTCTTTGGAAGAAGGAAGGCGGCAAGTAAGCCGCATCGTGGGACGGGATACAAGCCGCCTCAGCGACCAGGAAATACGCACCGCCGCTCTGGAAACTTTGGCGGAAAACCTGAGTGACGGTGTCATTGCCCCGTTATTCTGGCTCTACGTGTTGGGTATTCCGGGGATGCTGACTTATAAAATGATCAACACCATGGATTCCATGCTCGGCTACCGCACCGAACGGTTCAAGGACTTCGGCCGCGCAGCCGCCCGGATAGACGATGCCGCCAACTACCTCCCCGCCCGTCTCACTGCCCTGTTGATGGCGTTGGCCGCGTGCATCCCCTTCCGGCAAGGCAAAAGCGCCCGCAACCTGAAAGAAGAACTGCGCTTCATCCGCCGCTACGGACGGATGCACGCCAGTCCCAACTCCGGCTACCCCGAGGCGGCACTGGCCGGCATACTGGACTGCCGCTTCGGCGGGCCGCACCACTACTTCGGCGAGTATTGTTTCAAACCGTACATCGGAAACCGCCTGAGCCCGCTCACCACGATCGACATGCAACAGGCCGTGGCCGTCAACCGGCGTGCGGAAATCCTGATGATCCTGACGGGCGTCTTACTCTACCTCCTCTGACGACAAGATACGATAGAACCTCTCCATATCCAGATGCCGCCGCACATGGGCAGCCAAAAGGTCGTATTGCCTTTCTTTGTAGTCTGCATAGTCCTCCGTGGTTCCGCAAGCCGCCCCCTCCGTATAGGGAGCCAAAAGGAAATCCAAGACAGAAGGGTTGTCCAGAATACCATGGATGTAAGTCCCCATGCAACGGTCGTGGACGTAACACCCGTCGGCTGTCCCGTCCGCCAACCGGTTCAAGGGGACGAAGGCTTGCCCTGCCTCGTCGGCCACCGTCCTGCCCATGTGGATTTCATAGCCCCGGCACAGCGCTCCGGAACCGCGAAAACGGAACTCCACCTGACGGGTCACTTTCTCCCGGCCGATGACCGTATGCACGGGCAATAGCCCCAGACCAGACAAGCGTGCCGGTGTGCCTTCCACCCCGTCGGGGTCGGCTACCTCCGTGCCCATCATCTGATAGCCTCCGCAAATCCCCATGACGGTCTTGCCGCTCCGGGCGGCTTGTACCACAGCCTCGGCCAAGCCGTTGCGTTTCAGTTCGCGCAGGTCGTCCAACGTGCTCTTGCTGCCGGGCAACACGATGACGTCCGCTTTCTGCAACTCATCCGCCCGGTCGGTGTAATACAGGTGCACCCTGTCGTCGCGGTCCAAGCGGTCGAAATCCGTGAAGTTCGACAGGTGGAGCAACTTCACCACGGCCACGTTCACCCGTCCCGCTGCAGCACGGTCGTTCTTCTGCTCCAGTTCCACGGAATCCTCCTCCTCAATCTGTATGTCGTGGAAATAAGGTATCACCCCGAGTACCGGCACGCTGCACACTTCCTCCATCATCCGCACGCCATCGTCGAACAATCGGCGGTCGCCCCTGAATTTGTTGACGATGATGCCTTTTATCCGTCGACGGTCTTCAGGCATCTGCAACATGATGGAACCGTAAGCCGAAGCGAAAACCCCGCCCCGGTCGATGTCCGCCACCAAAAACACGTCGGCCCCGGCATGGCGGGCCATGGGCATATTCACGATGTCGCGGTCCCTCAGGTTGATTTCGGCGATGCTGCCGGCCCCCTCCATCACGATGGGGTTGTAACGGACGGCGAGCCGGTCGAACGCCGCACACACCGCCGCCCGCAGCTCCTCGCGTCCGCCCCGGCGGAAGTAGTCGTAAGCCGAACTGTTGCCCACGGGCCGCCCGTTGAGCACCACTTGCGACGTATGGTCGGAATTCGGTTTGAGCAGCACGGGATTCATGTCCGTATGGCACGGTATGCCGGCCGCTTCGGCCTGCACGGCCTGCGCCCGCCCTATCTCAAACCCTTCGGGAGTGGCGTACGAATTGAGCGACATGTTCTGCGCCTTGAACGGGGCCGGACGGTAACCGTCTTGCCGGAGAATGCGGCACAAAGCCGCTGCCAGTACGCTCTTGCCCACGTCGCTCCCCGTACCGGCCAACATGAAAGGATGTAATTTTCTCATGGACAAATCATGAATGATTATGCCGCAAAGTTAAGGCGAAATCCGTGATAATAAAAATGAATCTTTTTATCTGACAATCCGCATTTTCCTGCAAAAAACTGCACCACGCTATGAATCAACGCCTTGCAAACACAAAATCAATCTGCTGAGATTGATTTCTCAATCTGCGGCAAACGATTTTTCATTCTCAGCCAAACGATTTTCCGTTCTCAGCCGAACGAAATCGCCCCTTCCGCCCATACGTGTCCGCCTTCCAGAAGTTTGACAAACATAGACGTGGAGCGCCATTTGCCTGTCCCGGAAACACAAAAAAAGGTTGCCCTTGTCTTACCAAGGACAACCTCCATATCATCAAACGCTTACGGACGCGAAAAGAACTGCTTACTGTATTTCAATCACACGGTTCACTTTTGCTTTTTCTTCCGGAGTGCGTTTCGGAAGCGTAATGTTCAATACTCCGTCACTCACGTTTGCACTGATCTTGTCTTTCTCCACGTCATCCGGCAAAACCAGAGCCTGTTGGAACTTGGCGTAAGAAAACTCACGACGCAAATAGCGTTTGTTCTTCTTGTCTTCCTCTTTCACCTCGTTCTTTTTCTCCATCGAGATAACCAGTTCTCCGTCTTCGCCCAAATGAATGGTAAAATCTTCTTTCGTCATACCCGGGGCGGCTACTTCCACTTTATAGTCTGCATCACTTTCTATCACGTTGATAGCCGGTGCCGTGGCGTTCACCTTGCCCATCCATTCATTGTCGAAAAAGTCATTAAACAAACTCGGTAACCAATTCTGACCATTGTACTTTCTAATCGGTGACATAATCTTCATCTCCTATCTTTTAAGTTATACATTCATTTTTTCTTTCCGGACGGCCTTCCTGTCGGTTACCCCGTCCGCCTGAGTAAAATACAAACCCCATACCCGGAAACTCCATACCTTCATCGGACCGTCTGGGATTAAACTTTTGAAAACCTTTTTAAGCCCGTACGGACTGATTTTAAAATTGTGCAATCCTTTTTAGCACCCACTCTTTTTTTCAACTGACATTATTGGCGCAGAAAACGACAAAATGTCAGTAATCAGCAGTTTATTGTTTTCTTTCCCTGCTTTTTATTTCATTATATTTTACTTCGCAAGGATAAATCCTTATATTTGTAGCATGATTATTCTACTTTCAATCCCAAAACACCTGATGAAACAGAAATTTCCCAAAAGACATAGCGGCATCTGCGCCTTGATGGCCGGAACGGCCTTGCTCGCAGCCTGCCATTCCTCCTCGGAAACCCGGAACGGGACGGGACGGGCTGACGCGGCCTCCGCCACTCACCGGCCGACAGGCACCATAAACGTCACCGCCACGGGCCAAGCGGGCGTGTCGTCACCTGTGGTGTACATCTATAAAATGAAAAAAGACTACTCCAAGTTAGTGCCCGTACTGATGAACGAAGAACGCACGCGTATCGTGTCCTATCCCGATCCCGTAGACCTGCAACGGGGCGGCAAGCCCGCCTTGCCGACTCCGCTCGAAGGAGGCTATTGGTTGGACAACCGGGGGATTGGCCCCACCGTGGCTTTCCTCTCTTATACCTACGAGGAATATATCCGGCTGGCCGCACCTCCCAGTCGCGAGGAGATGATGGAACGCATCGTGGACAAATACCCACTCACAGAGATACGCGCCTGCGGCCGCCGTGCCGACTACAAGGATATCGTGACGGAACTGAACGAAAAAATACGGCGCGAAGGATGGAAATAATCCGCCGCCATACACATTATTCATATAACAGAAACAGAAAATGAAGAAAATGACTTTCAAAGTTTGCATGGCGGCCTGTTGCGCCGCATTGGCCTTCAGTGCCTGCAGTGAAGAAGACGGCACCCTGCACGGCGTGGCACCGTCGGAAATCGGCACCATCAGCTTGGACACCGACAAGGACCAAGTGCGCCCGGGACAACCCCTGACGGCCTCCATCGCCCTCCCCACAGGCGGGCAGAACATCAGCGAAGTGACTTACAAATGGGGCGCGCTGAACGAGTTTTCGGACAAGGAAGAAAACGGCACGGCCTATTTCAGCTTCACCGCGCCCGAAGAACCGGGACAATACAGTTTGTCGTTCAACGCCCATTACTTGTTCCTCGGCCCTGATGCGGAAGGCAACTTTTACAAAGACATGAGCAGCACACTGGACTACACAGTCATCTCCTGCGACATCTTCAGCAGTTTTTGGGATGATGACCTCGCCACTACACTGAAGGTCTATCCCCGGCTCACGGAAAGCACGTCGCAACCCGGCACTTATTTGGGTACATTTGCGGACAAGTTGTCCTCCAGTTCCTTCTCCACCATCAACCGCGCCTTCACATTCAACGACAACATCCTGTCGAAAATCACGGAATATGAAATCTACACCAATACGGACGTAAGTACCTACGCCAGAAAATTCTACGTCGTGCGCACCTATGCCCAAAGAAGATTCAATATGGAAGTAGAGACCGAGTATTATGACGACGCATCGACTCCCGGCCTCCATACCCCGATAGCCGAAGAAGACTGGAACGATGAGAATTGGAGGAACGAGATGGGACAAAAACTCCAAGCAGGTACCCTCCGCCTCTACTGCAAATTACAGGACGAACACACCCAACTCTGGCTGAGTGCATTCAAAACCGGTGACGACAGCGGCATCTACATCGTCCGCGACTACACGGCGAATACTGTCAGATAAATCACAAACCATAACAATTTATATACAATGAAACATCGTTACCTCCTTTGGCTTGCGGCCGCCCTTATCGGTACACAAGCCTCAGCCGAGCCCCGCAAAGAAGCGCAGGCACGGCAAATAGCAGAGGAGTTCCTCGCCGCCAAACGTGTGACCGCCACCCGTGCCGCTGCACCGCTTACCTTGGCAGCCACGTCCGAGACCTCCCCCTTGAAACGCGGCCTCGGCACGGCACAACCGGCATGGTACGCCTATAACCAAGGCTCGGAAGCTTTCGTTATCGTCTCCGGGGACGACCGTATGGCCGACATTCTCGGTTACTCCACCGAAGGCGCATTCCGCACCGAGGACATGCCCGCCGGTCTCAAAGCCTTGCTCGACGCATACGCCGCGCAGGCCGGGCATATCCGCCAAACAGGAGAAGCACCCGACGGGCGGCAGACGTTCAGCCTGAAACAGGAAGACACGTCGTTCCCCGAAACCGTCGCTCCCTTGCTCGGCGACATCAACTACGACCAAGGCACACCCTACAACAAATTCTGTCCCGAACTCAACGGTGAACAGATGGTGACGGGCTGTGCTGCAACGGCCGCCGCAATGATCATGCGCTACTATAAATATCCGGAGCGCGGCACAGGCAGCTATTCCTACACCACGGAGACTCACCAATTCCCCGTGGAATTCGATTTCGGCAACACGCCTTTCGACTGGGACAACATGCTGCCTGCCTACAACTATGGCGAATACGACGAGGCACAAGCCGATGCTGTGGCCACACTGATGAAAGCCTGTGGCGTGGCCGCACAAATGGACTATGCCTCGACATCGAACACCTCCTGTGAGGAGCTCATGCAAGGCATGGTGGAATATTTGGGTTATGACCCGTCGGCCTATGTCACATTCAGGTCTTTCTATTCTTCCGAAGAATGGATGAACCTCATCAAAACGGAGCTTTCGGCCAAGCGCCCTGTCCAATATAACGGACAAGATGCCATAAATGGCGGCCATGCTTTTATCATCGACGGCTACGACAGCGACGACCTCGTGCACGTGAATTGGGGATGGGGAGGAATCAACAACGGGTATTTTGAGTTATATTCCCTTAATCCGGAAAGTCTTGGCATCGGAGGAGGTGGAGGAGGAGGCTTTAAGTTCCTCCAACGCATGATAGTCCGCCTGATGCCCCGGACCGTCACACCGGTGCCTTCCTGCCATTTATACATGGAGGGCGCCGAATATGAAAACGAGACCTTCCGCTTGGACAATATTACAAACTCCGGCTACATATTCGACGGGGAAATCACCCTTATGGCCGAAAAGGACGGTACGGCACAACCATTCTCCAAATCTTACCGGACAGAAAACGAGGTCCCTACCGGGGCATCCATAGAGTTTTTAACTTTCAGCGGCTTCGACCCGGCAGCGTTGGCACCGGGAACATACCGAATATACCCGGCCGCACGCCAAGCCGGACAAGAAGAATGGAAAGAAATACGGAAAAACCCCAATGCCACAAAAGAATTTTACCTCGAAGTATTCCAGGACGGCTCTTCCGAATGGCACGCCTCCGGCCGGGAAGCCGTAGTGAACATCACTCCCTCCGGTAAGCTTTACAGCGGCTATAATGCAGATTTCAAGGTGGAGATACGGAACGAGGAAAAAGACAGTGAGTTTCACAATGACGTATATGCCCTGCTAATAGACATTGAAAGGAACGAGCTAATGGATTATTTTCCCGTAGGAAGCTTCTGCCTGCCCGCTCTCGATGACACCACGTTCACCGCCACACGGACATTGCCCGCAGTGGAAGAAGGGCGGTACGGAATACAGGCGGCTATCCTCATAGGCTACGGGATTCACACCATAAGCCCCCTCGTGGAGATAGACATCGAGGAAGCCGACTTGGCCGAAGGCTTCAACCTGACAGGTGGACTCGACAAGGCATCGTACGAACAAGACGAGACCATGACCTACAAGGGAAGCATCGACATCGAAGGCCACAGCGGCGATATGTATACAGACCTGTTCGTAATCGGTATTTATCCGAAAGAACTAGGCGACCCCTTGCAATACCAAATCTTGCAAGTCACGGCAACAAAAGAAAAACCCATGCACTTTGAATTGCAATTCAAGGCTACCCTCCAACCGGGCGACTACCGTTTCATCGTGGCGAATCACAACGGCACCGAAATAGCACAGACTACCTATTTCGAGATTACCGAACCTTCGGCGATACAAGGCATGGCCGCACAAACGGCTGACGCTCCTGTCTATTGCTCCGCCCCGGGAGAAACGGACATCCGCTTCCGCTATGGCGGAAAGGTGGCACGTGCCGACCTCTACGACAGCCGGGGACAACGGCTTCTCTCTTCCGACAAGCCTGAAAGCGCGGACGGAAACTACCGTATTGCCGCCGGGCAGTTGCGCAATGGAATCTACCTGTTGCGTGTCGTGACGGCCTCCGGCACCGCCCACACACTGAAATTCGTGCGGTAACATAGTGCAAACATAAAACATCGCGTCCCTGTATGCCATTACACGTTTCCGGGTGAAACGTCAGGCCATACAGGGACGCGATGTTTTCAACAAACGATAAAACTATTGTTTCATCAAGTATGCCTTGAATCCGGCAAAATCCTTGCCCATCGGGATGCTCTTCTTCTCCCCTTTCATGAAGGCTGCCAACTTTTCAGGTATGTCCACCGGACCGCCGATGATATTCTCCACCGTATTCTGGAACTTGGCCGGATGTGCCGTTTCGAGGAACACACCGCATTCGCCCTCACGCAGCCCCTCGCTTAAAGCACGGAAGCCGCAAGCTCCATGCGGGTCGAGCAAGTAACCGTTCGTTTCATAACAAGTCTTCACGGTCTCGGCAATCTGCGCGTCGGTATAAGTCGCCCCGCTGATTTCAGCCGTAATGGCCGCGTGGCTTCCCTTGTATAAGTCGTAGATACGGGCAAAATTACTGGGGTCGCCCACATCCATGGCATTGGCGATGGTCTGCACCGACGCACAGGGATGGTATTCTCCCGTCTGCAAATAATTATAGAAGATGTCGTTGGCATTGTTGGCTGCAATGAAACGCTTCACCGGCAAACCCATCACCTTGCCGAACAATCCGGCCGTGATGTTGCCGAAGTTTCCGCTCGGCACGCATACCACCAGTTGGTCAGCCTTACCGAGCTTCTTCATCTGGGCATAGGCGTAGAAATAGTAAAATGCCTGCGGCAGGAAACGGGCCACATTGATGGAATTGGCCGAAGTCAGCTTCATGTGACAGTTCAGTTCCTCATCCATGAAAGCGTTTTTCACCAAAGCCTGACAATCGTCGAACACGCCGTCCACTTCGAGGGCGGTAATGTTCTGCCCCAACGTCGTAAACTGGCATTCCTGAATGGCACTCACCTTGCCTTTCGGATAAAGTACATACACGTGAATACCTTCCACACCCAGAAAACCGTTGGCCACGGCACTCCCCGTATCGCCGGAAGTAGCCACCAACACATTCACCTGATTACACCCTTCTTGTTTGATGAAGTATCCCAAAAGGCGAGCCATGAAACGCGCTCCCACGTCTTTAAAGGCCAACGTGGGACCGTGGAAAAGTTCCAAGGAATAAATGTTCTCCGTAACTTTCACCATCGGACAGTCGAAACTCAACGTGTCGTACACGATTTGTTTCAACGTATCGGCCGGCACATCCTCTCCGAAGAAAGCGTCCGCCACGCGGTAGGCCACTTCTTGAAAAGAAAGGTCCTGTATCTCGTCGAAGAACGACTCCGGAAGATGCCGGATGACCTCGGGCATAAACAAACCTTTGTCACTCGCCAGGCCTTTCACTACGGCTTCGTGAAGCGTAGCGCGGTCGGCCTTACCGTTCGTACTATAATATTTCATAAAGTATGGTCGATTAATGTTTCATAAATTCACGAATAAACTCATCGCCTCGAAGCAACCCGTAGCTTCCGGCTTTAGCCGCGTCCTCATCGAACGTCTGTACGCTGTCCGGCTCTATGCCGGGATAGTAAATGGCAAACGGTATAGGGTCGGGCGTATGCGTACGGTGGGCACAGGGCGTAGGATGGTCGGGCAACACGGCGATGGCCACCGGTTCTTCCCAATCTTTCACGGCTTCCAAAATCGGTCCGATGGCACGGCGGTCCAGATTCTCTATCGTCTGCAACTTCAATTCCACGTTTCCGTCATGACCGGCTTCGTCGCTCGCCTCCACATGCAGATACACGAAATCACCGTCTTTCAAGGCTTCTATTGCCGCTTGTGCCTTGCCTTCGTAATTCGTATCGTACAAACCGGTAGCCCCTTCCACATCTATGACCTGCAAACCGGCATAACGTCCGATACCCCGTATGAGGTCTACGGCGGTAATGACCGCACCCTTTTTGATCTGAGGATAAGTCTCCGTCAACGGAACCATGGCCGGACGGTTGCCGCCGCCCCACGGCCAAATACTGTTGGCCGCATCGCGGCCTTCCTTCATCCGGCGGAGATTCAACGGGTGGTCGGCCAACAACCTCTGAGACTCCAGAATCAGGCGATTCAGCAAGTCTGCGGTTTCCTGGGCTCCGGGTACTTCGGCCTTCACCATACAGTCACGGAAAGGCGTACCCGGCACGTCGTGCGGAGGAGTGCAATGCAGATGCTTGTTCCCTCCTTTGATGACCAATAAATGGCGGTACTGCACACCCGTATAGAAATGTATACGCTCGTTACCTAACTTCTCTTGCAAGAAACGAATCAGCACATCCGCCTCTTCCGTCTCCAACCGTCCGCAAGAATGGTTTTTTATCTTACCTTCTTCAATGCAAATCAGATTACAACGCAACGCCAAATCGTCATCGGCCAGTTCGACTCCGATACTGGCTGCTTCGAGCGGCCCGCGCCCTTCATACACCTTGTGCTGATCGTAACCCAAAATGGAAGAATTGGCCACTTCGCTACCGGGATGAAATCCCTCCGGCACGGTCTGCAACAATCCGTTGCGTCCCATGCGGGCTATCCAATCCATATTAGGCGTATGGGCATATTGCAACAGCGTCTTGTCGCCCAAGGCCGGAACTTTCCAATCGGCCATGCCGTCGCCCAGTATAATAATATGCTTCATCTTTATCTCCTTACCTTAATTATATATATGTTATACGTTGGCAATACTCATGATGTCGGCAAAAACACCGGCCGCCGTCACTCCGGCCCCGGCTCCGTATCCCTGAATCTGCATGGGATACTCCTTATAGCGTTCAGTCGTCAGCAAGATAATGTTATTGGAACCTTCGAGGGTGTAGAACGGATGTTCACGTCCTACCTCACACAGTTCCACACTGGCTTTGCCGTTCTCGTAACGGGAAACAAAACGCCAACGTTTTCCTTCGCTCTCCAATACCCTACGCCGCCGCTCGAAATCGGCATCCAGGGAAGGCAGGTTCTTCCAAAATTCATCCAACGTACCCCGGAAAAACGAATCGGGCACGAACAGGTGCTTCTCCACGTCGGACTGTTCGATACGGTAACCGGCTTCACGCGCCAAAATCACCAACTTACGGATGACATCTTTTCCGCTCAAATCCACACGGGGATCGGGCTCGCTATATCCTTCTTCCTTGGCCAGCCGCACGGTCTCGCTAAACGGAACGTCGGCCGAAATCTTGTTGAATATGAAATTCAAAGTACCGCTCAATACGGCCTCTATCTTCAAAATCTTATCCCCGCTGTTCAGCAAATCGTTCATGGTACGGATAATGGGCAGGCCGGCTCCCACATTCGTCTCGAACAGGAACTTCACCCCACGCTGACGGGCTGTAGATTTCAGTTTCTGATAAGTGGCGTAATCGGAAGAGGCCGCAGCCTTATTGGCCGCCACCACGGAGATGTTATGTTCCAGAAATTCCTGATACAGCCCGGCCACATCGGAACTGGCCGTACAGTCGACAAACACGGAATTGAAGATGTTCATTCCTATCACTTCGTCACGTAAGCGGTTCAAATCGCTCGGCGCACTATGCGCCAACTGTTCACGGCAGTTCTCCAAACTGATACCTTCGCGGTCGAACATCGCATTGTGCCCGCTGGCAATACCCACGACCTTAAGCTTCAAACCCCGTTCTTTCTTCAATTTCTCACTCTGCTGCGCCAACTGCGCAATCAAGCTACTACCCACCGTCCCTACTCCGCACAGAAAAAGATTGAGGACTTGGTATTCCGAAAGAAAAAAACTATCATGGATGACATTAAGTGTCTTGCGTAAGAACAGCCCGTCCACCACAAAAGAGATATTCGTCTCTGAAGCGCCCTGCGCACAAGCAATCACATTGATGCCGCTGCGCCCCAACGTTCCGAACAACTTACCGGCGATGCCGGGCGTGTGCTTCATGTTCTCGCCCACGATGGCCACTGTAGCCAAACCGCTTTCCGCCGTCATCCGGTACATCGCTCCCGTCTCTATTTCCTTGGAGAACTCGGCATTCAAAACCTCGCAAGCCGCATCGGCATCCGCATCGCGTACACCGATGGACGTACTGTTCTCCGAAGAAGCCTGCGACACAAGGAACACACTGATGCCGTTATTGGCCAACGCCGAGAAAATACGACGGTTCACGCCGATGACTCCCACCATAGACAAACCGGAAACCGTAATCAATGTCGTTCCGTTTATACTGGAAATGCCCTTGATAGGCTTCTGGTCTTCGGCGATGTCACTCTTAATCACCGTGCCTTTTCCCGAAGGATTAAACGTATTCTTGATAAGAATCGGAATATTCTTTACGCAAACCGGATAGATGGTAGGGGGATAAACCACCTTCGCACCGAAGTTGCAAAGCTCCATAGCCTCTACATAACTCAACTCATTGATGGTATAAGCGGTGGAAATCACCTTCGGGTCGGCCGTCATGAAACCGTCCACATCCGTCCATATCTCCAAAAAAGAAGCATCCAATGCCGCTGCAATGATGGAGGCCGTATAGTCCGACCCTCCACGACCCAAGTTCGTCACCTCTCCGGAGTCGGCATCCGTGGAAATGAATCCCGGAACCAAAGAGACTTTCGGCAAGTCGACAAAAGCCTGTTTGACCAATTCGTGCGTCAAATCGGATGCCAGCAACTGACGTCCCGACTTAATCTCAGTCTTAATAAAGGTACGTGAGTCAAACCATTTGGCTCCGTCTATCAACACGGCTACTATATTGGACGACAGCCGCTCCCCATAACTGACTATGGCTGCAGACGTCTTAGGCGAAAGGTCACGGATAAGATAGACGCCTTGATAAATACTTTTCAACTCATCCAGCAAGGCATCGATGGTCTCCAACAAACGTTCCTTTTTTTCTCCGGAAGGAATTACGGCTTCTATCATCTGATGGTGACGCCCGGCAATCTCATCAAACTCAGACTGGTAAGACAAGTCTCCGGCCAAAGCCAACTTGGATGTTTTAATCAACTTGTCGGTAATTCCGCCCAATGCAGATACTACGACAACCACCGGCTCCTTTTCAGCCTCAACAATCTTTTTAACACTCAGAATGCTTTCTACGGAACCTACGGATGTTCCCCCAAATTTTAATACTTTCATATCTACGTTTTCAGAATTGGATCTCTTTGCATGCAGGCCCACAACACCTGTCTCGACCGCTCCGAGACCTTAATATTTCAAAGTTGTTCTATCGTTGTATAACATCCGCAAAAATAGCAATTATTTATCTAAAAAGGCTTATGAAATAAAATTAATTTGTATTTTTGCCTAATAAATCATCGATATTAAGCATACACTCACATGACAAAAAAAACTTTTCTTCTCTATATCTTATTACTGTTGACCGCCATGCCGGTAAGCGCCGGAAAGGATTTCTATGAAGGAGAACCCGTATATGCGAGCCGTTGGCGAGATTACAGACGAAGCTCTTACTTCGGTCTGCGTTTCGGTCTGAACGTCCCTACGGTGCGATACAAAGGGACAGGAGGAGAAGCACAGACCAATCCGTTGCCGCGTTATCATATCGGATTGGTTTACGGAAACAAGCTGGGCGACGGACTGCCCTTCTTCTTGGAGAGCGGATTGATTTACACGGAAAAGGGTACGGAAATAGAAGTCACGGAGGAAGTCGAGTTTAAGAAATGCTACATGAGGTATCTGGAAATTCCCATTGTACTGAAATACAAACTCAACACCAACGCCGACGATTTCACCGTGCAACCGTTTTTCGGCGGTTTCATGGCCGTTGGCGTAGGCGGAACGACCAAACTTTACGATTCCCGTACCAAGATTGACCCATTCGGAGCCGACCGCTATAAACGCTTCGATGCCGGAATACGGGTAGGTTGCGGCATGGCTTTCCAAAACTTCTACTTTGAAATGGGATACGACATCGGCTTGTTCAACATTGCCGGACGTAACTACAGCGAATACCATTACGACGACTTCGACGGGCACATCCGCACGGGCAACCTCACCATGACCTTGGGAGTGGATTTCTAACTCCCGAGGTAAGCAGCCGCAGCTTCCGCACAACGTTCCCCGTCCATCGCGGCCGACACGATGCCTCCGGCATATCCGGCACCTTCGCCGCACGGGAACAATCCCCTCAACCGCACGTGTTGTAAGGTTTCCCCATCGCGCACGATACGTACGGGTGCCGATGTGCGGCTCTCCACTCCTAACATCACGGCCTCGTTGGTCAGGAAACCACGGGAGGCTTTGCCGAAACGGCGGAAGCCCTCTGCCAACCGTGCCGTGATGAACTTCGGCATCCAAAAATGCAAAGGCGAGGACACCAGTCCGGGAGCATACGAACTCGTGGGCAGGTCGTAACTCAAACGCCCGTTCACGAAATCGGCCATCCGTTGCGCAGGAGCCGTCTGCCGGCAATTTCCCTGCTGCCAGTTCTGTTCTTCCAAGGCTTCCTGGAAGCACATCATGGCCAACGGATGACGCACGTCCGGCTGCAAACCGGAAACAGCCATAAAACCGGCCAGTGATTTCTCCTCCAGATCTTCCGGATGCAACTCCACCACCATGCCGGAATTACTCCATTTCGACCCACGGTTGCTGGGCGACATCCCGTTGACCACCGTCTGCCGGGGGCCGCTGGCTGCCGGGACGACGAACCCGCCCGGACACATACAGAAACTGTACACCCCGCGGCCTTCCACTTGCTGCACAAAGCTATACTCCGCAGCCGGAAGATACTTTCCCCGTCCGTTCCGGTTGTGATATTGTATCTGGTCGATGAGGAGCGACGGATGTTCCAAACGCACACCGACCGCCAAGCCCTTGCTTTCGATTTCCACACCATGGGCATGCAACCAACGGTAGACATCACGCGCCGAATGCCCCGTGGCCAGAATGACCGGGCCGCGGAAGGTCTTCCCCGTGTTCGTCTCTATCCCCACCACCGTGTCTTTCTCGATGAGCAAGGCATCCATACGGGTCTCGAAATGCACTTCTCCCCCGCAGTCCAGAATCGTCTTGCGCATATTCTCGATGACTCTCGGAAGTTTGTCCGTCCCGATGTGGGGATGGGCATCTTGCAGGATGGACACACTGGCACCGTGCTGACAGAATACATTCAGGATTTTCTCCACATTCCCGCGTTTCTTGCTCCGGGTGTACAGCTTTCCGTCGGAATAAGCTCCTGCGCCGCCTTCCCCGAAACTGTAATTGCTCTCGCTGTCCACTTTATGCTCACGCGATATTTTGGCCAAGTCCAACTTACGGTCGCGGACGTTCTTACCTCGTTCCACGATGACGGGACGATACCCCGCTTCAATCAGGCGCAAGGCGGCAAACAGTCCGCCGGGACCGGCACCGACCACAACCACCTGCGGATGTCCCTCCACATTCCGGTACGCCGTACGGACAAATTCATCGTCCTCCGGCTGCTCATTGACGTACACCCGTACCTTCAAGTTGACGAATATCGTGCGTTGGCGGGCGTCGATACTGCGTTTCAACACCCGTATGGCCGTCAGCGTCCGTTCGTCCTTTCCTTTCTCGCGGGCGACATAACGGCGCAAGGCCTGCTCGTTGGCTGCCGTTTCCGGCAAGACCCTGAGTTGGTATTCTTCTATCATATCCTTATCGTTATCTGTTCGTTTAACCGAAAAGCGCACGGAGCGCCTCTTCCACTTTCCGCACCGGGACAAGTTCTATCTTCAGTTTCGACGTGTCGAATCCCTGCAAGTTGTGGCGCGGGACTATCATTTGCCGGAAACCGAGCTTGGCAGCTTCAGCCACGCGCTGCTCGATACGGTTTACCGGACGTATCTCGCCGCTCAAGCCGACTTCCCCGGCCATGCAGACGCCGCTTTCGATGCCCGTGTCCACATTGCTGCTCAGCACGGCGGCAATGACGGACAAGTCGATGGCCGGATCGGTCACTTTCAACCCTCCGGCAATGTTCAGGAACACGTCTTTCTGCGCCAGTTTAAACCCCACGCGCTTTTCCAGCACGGCCAGCAGCATATTCAACCGGCGCAGGTCGAAACCGGTGGCCGAACGTTGCGGCGTGCCGTAAGCCGCCGTGCTGACCAAGGCTTGCGTCTCGATGAGGAAGGGGCGTACGCCCTCGATGGCCGAAGAAATGGCCACGCCACTCAGTCCTTCGTGATTCTCGGTGAGCAACAGTTCCGAAGGATTGCTCACCTGCCGCAAACCGTCTTGCCGCATCTCATAGATGCCCAACTCGGCCGTGCTGCCGAAACGGTTCTTGATGCTGCGCAGGATGCGGTACATATAATGTTGGTCGCCCTCGAACTGCAACACGGCATCCACGATATGCTCCAACACCTTGGGGCCGGCCAGTGTCCCCTCCTTATTGATATGGCCGATCAATATCACGGGAATGTTGCTCTCCTTGGCGAATTTCAACAACAGCGCGGCGCACTCGCGCACCTGCGAGATGCTGCCGGGCGAACTGTCCACGGCCTCTGTCATAATGGTCTGTATGGAATCGATGACCAACAACTGCGGCTGCTCGTTACGGACGTGCAGGAAAATCTGGTCGAGCGAAGTCTCGCACACGACCATACAAGACGAACGGGACAAGAACCCTTCCCGTCCGTCCGCCTTTCCTCCTGCCCTTGGCACCAAACGGTCGGCACGCAACTTCAACTGCCGCGCACTCTCCTCTCCACTGACATAAAGCACCCGCTTGTCCGTCATTTTCAGTACGGTCTGCAAGACTAAAGTGGACTTCCCTATGCCGGGTTCCCCACCCAGAAGCACCAATGAGCCGGGCACCAGTCCGCCGCCCAATACGCGGTTCAGTTCCTCGTCGTGCATGTCCAACCTCGGTTCTTCATCGGTCACAATCTGTCCCACGGGAATGGGCCGCCTACGCAACGGTTCCCCCGGCAACGCCCGGCTGAATCCTCCCGACGCGGCAGCCGACGCACCCTCCTTGCGTACAGTGAATTCCTTAAAAGTGTTCCATTCCCCGCACGCAGGACAACGCCCCACCCACTTCGGTGATTCCTGTCCGCAATTCGCACACACATAGACGGTCTTATCCTTTGCCATAGCCTTTCCCTGTTCTTTGAAAGGATAAAAGTACAGAGTTTTTCCGGAGTGACCATAAAAATGAAGGAGAAAATATCTCCCAATCCCAGAAAACATACCATCAAAACTTGCTATCCAACGGCGTACCAACCATCAACAAACAAGGCATACCAAGCAATGCCGATAAGAACAAGAGCACCTTTCATGTCGCCACGCGAGACTAACAAAATAGCAAATATACAACACTTTTTACTTGCAAAAAGAAAGTATTTCCACGATTTCCGCTTGAACAAAAACGAAACTTTAGTGCCATTTAAAACGGCATAAGTTAAAAAAGTAGCCCAAAAACTGATTTTATCCGTCATTTCCACCCATTTTCCCCTATTTTTCTCCTGCGAACGGAAAAACGTTTGGCTGAAAGCGATTTTCCATTCTCCGCAGACTGACGCTTCATGCTCGACTTTTCGTTGAAAAACACACCGGAAAGCACTCAAAACGACGGGTTAAAACAGGATTTTTTCTCTAACTGCCGCTTTCCTGTCTCCCTAAGAACAAAAACAAAATGCAAGCCTACTTTCCTCCTCACTTACTCCCTTAAAGGTTTCCACCGCCCGATGCCCACTTTTCGTTTTCAAAAAAGCCGTAAAAATGCCCCGAAAGCTTTCTCCGTGTACAACCTCGACTTCCAATATAACACGTATTTTCCCACCGTGTTTCCCTCCGGACGCAAATACGCCATTCTCATCACCCCCTCACTGACGTTTTGGCATTCTGACACTTTGTCGAATCACCGTCCCGGTACCGGTCCGTCATAACGGGCGGAACATCATCACAGGAAAAATCACCCTATCGCATCTACTGTCCACTATTTCTGCCGCCATCCTTTTTATTTCTGAATTTTAATCGTAAATTTGCTTCATATAACCCTATACCTATATGATACACAGAAAAATATTGTTCTATGTCTTCACTCTCCTCTCCATCCAACCCATTGATGCACAAACCCGGGAGGAGGCGCTATCCGAGTTCGATTGGCTCACGGGCTTCATCCAACGTAACTATCCGGGATACGAGATAAAGACGCAAGGAAAGGAAGACGAATGGAACCAACGTACCGCCGCCCTGAGGAATATCATCATCCAAAGGCCGGACACACTGCCTTTGGCCATGGACCAATACGTCCGGAACTTCAACGACGGCCACTTATGGGTGAACACCACCCCGGAGGGAAACGCCAAATTTCAGTCCATCATACAAAGGGAACTTGCCCGACGGGCAAAAAGCCACCGTCCGGAATCCTTCAACATGTACTACACCGCCAAGGCCATGAACGACAGCACCTTTTTTCTGCGCATCCCGTCCTTTGCTGATTCCGAATCCAACGAAATCGTGGAAAAAAACCTGAAAGAAATCACTTCACGCCCCTACTTGATTGTGGACTTAAGAGGAAACGGAGGGGGCAACGACATGAATTTCCAAACCCTGATGGCACTGGTTTACAGCCAACCGTACCTCACCCATGGCGTGGAACTCTACGCCACCCCCGATTTCCTTTCCCTTTATCGGAGGCTTGCCACAGAAAATCCTGAAGATACATGGGCGAAGTTTTGCCAAGACATGGCCGACAGCGTGGCACAACATTTGGGCGGATATGTACTGCGACCGGGACTACAGCGCATCCGACTTATGAAACGGGATTCCGTGTATCCTTATCCGCGCAAGGTAGGCATCCTCATTCATGGTCGTAACGCCTCATCAGCGGAACAGTTCATACTGGAGGCGAAGAACAGTGAAAAAGTGACGCTATTCGGCAACGAGCCGACCTTAGGAGCCATCGACTTATCCAACGTTTACTCATTCACGTCTCCCCTCGGGTGGTTCCGGTTGGGTGTCCCCACCACCCGTAGCTGCCGTTGGCCGGACGTCGTCATCGACGGGAAAGGCATCGCTCCCCAAATTCCCGTGCCTTATCCGGACTCCATGCAAGAAAAAGACCAGATAGGGGAAGAAATCCAATACATCGAACGGGTACTACGAGGCATCCCATGCCGTACCTCGGCAAATGAATCCACCGAGAAATAAAGGACTTGCGGATTGAAACCGTATCCGTCCGGATACAAAAAAAGTTCCCGAATAAAAAACTACTTCAGACTCTCCAGCATTTCGACCAGTCCGGCAAACGAACAAAAGCGGGAAGAAGTTCCGTTTTGTGTCCATACCATGTCCTGCGGACCGATGACTGCAAGACTCGCTGCCCCTTCTCCGCCCTCGTCCGGCGCAACGGGACGGAAACCGTGCCGCACCAAAAGGTTCTGTGCCCAATAACGCAAAACCTCATCGGCAGCTTCCAGACGAACCACCCGGCTGTTACGGTTCTCCGGGGCATAGATGCCGCGAACCGCGTCGAAACGGATGGCCGTGCCGCCAAACAGCCGGTCCATCGCCCCCGACAGTACCAAGTCCTCAGTCGTTCCGCACAGCATCTCGCGTTCCTGCGTCATCAGCCATAAGCGGTCGGACATAGCCAAGGCCTGATCCACGTCGTGCGTGGAAAGCAAAACGGCCTTGTGTTCTTCCACCGCCAGTTTCCAGAGCAGGCGCATCACTTCCATACGGCTCTCCACATCCAGAAAAGCCGTAGGCTCGTCCAAGAGAATCAACGGGCATTCTTGTACCAGCACCTTGGCAATCATGGCTTTCTGACGCTCCCCGTCAGACAGTTCGGCCACATAACGACGCGCCTTTCCGCCCATGCCGACCTCTTCCAACGCCCGCCATACCAAGGCTTTGTCGGCAGAAGTCAGGCGACCGAAAAAACCGGTGTACGGTTGACGCCCCAAAGCCACCAGTTCGTAAACGGTCAGCCCGCCTGCCTGCATACGGTCGGTCAATACCACACCGATGGTTTTGGAACGCTCATGCGCACTGTAAGCCTCCAAAGGCCGCCCCATGAGTTCCAGACGACCGGACAAAGGGGGCTGCATACCGGCCAACGTACGCAACAAAGTGGACTTCCCGGCTCCATTGCATCCTAACAAACAGGTCAGTTCGCCGCCCGACAGACTGAAATCCAACCCTTGATGCACTTCCGTCAACTGCTTTCCCTGACGGTACCCCGTAGCAATCCCCTCTCCTTCGAGCACTATCTGCTTTCCCATTAATTGAAATACTGTATTCTACGTTGGTTCACAATGACATAAATAATCACCGGCGCACCCAACACGGGTGTCACGGCATTCAGGGGGAGAAGTCCCGCCTCGCCGGGCAGGATGCAAATCAAATTGCAAAGCAAGGCCACCGCCCCGCCGCTCAACAACGTCACCGGCAACAAGGAATTATGGTTCGACGTCCCGAGCAACAACCGGGCCACGTGCGGCACGGCCAACCCGATGAACGACACCGGACCGCAAAAAGCCGTGACCACAGCCGTCAGGATTCCCGTAACCACCAACAACATGCTGCGCGTACGGCGCACGTTCACCCCAAGGTTCTCCGCATAACGTTCTCCCAACAACAAGGCGTTCAACGGCTTAATCAACAGGATGGACATCAGCAACCCGAGTGAGGTGAAAGCCGCAAACCACGGCAGTTGTTCCAACGAAACACCCCCGAAGTTGCCCATCCCCCAAACCATGTAAGAGTGCACGCCTTCGGCCGTGGCGAAGAAATTCAGCAAGGAGATGGCCGAAGAGGCCACGTAACCCATCATGATGCCTGCAATCAACAGCATGACACTGCTGCGTATCAACGTGGAAAGAAAAAGAATCACCCCCATGACCAACACGGCACCGGCGAAAGCACCGGCCACCACTGCCAGAAAACCGGAAAAAGAAAAAGTGCCGGCCGACACCATTCCGCCTCCGGCCAACATGACCAAGGCCACCCCGAGGCTTGCCCCCGAACTGATACCCAAAATCGACGGGTCGGCCAACGGGTTGTTGAACACCGTCTGCAACATCAGGCCCGAGGCGGCCAAGGCGGCCCCACAGCACCAGGCCGTCACGCACAAAGGCACGCGGGATTCCCACACGATGAACGACCAGGCTTCGTTTTCCACCGTCCCGCCCGTCAACGCGCCCCAGACCGCTCCGGCCGGAATGTCCACCGAACCGAGCAGCAAGTTAGCCGCCGCCAACACAAAAATGACGACGACCAATATTCCTCCGCACACATATCCTTTACGCTCCACCGGAATCATCTTTTTCAGTCCGCTAATTTACGAAAATATCTGCCACCTTCCGCCTTTGCCACGTCCGGATGGAATATTTTTATCAAATCTTCCAGCAACCATTCGGGATGGAAGGGCGTTTCTTCATAGTAAGGCACCCTCCCGGTATTGCAGCCGTACACCCGCCGTTCACGGAAAGCCCGGAATCCGGCGTATGGCGCATAATCGTTTTTCAGGTCCCGATAGGTCTTATCCTCCGGCATGTTGTACTTAATCAGCCAAATATCGGCATCCTTCGCTTTCTCATACACCGTCTCAAAGCTCAGGGGAGACGAGCCGCTGTTCTTCAAATCACTGAAAACATAGTCGGCACCGGCATCGGCAAACGTCCGTCCGACCGTACTGCGCCCTCCCGGTACATACCACGTGGCGCCGGACTTCAAATCGGCAAACACGGTAGGCTTGTCTTCCATGTCGGCCACCTTGGCGGCCCACCGGAGGTAATCGGCTTCCACCCGAGCAAACAAAGAATCGGCCTCGGCTGCTTTCCCGAACAACAGGCCGTAGAAACGCACCCATTCGGCACGCCCCAACGAAGAGGTTTCCATATAATCGGCACATTCGATGATGGGAATGTCCAACTTGCCCAACCGGCCATATCCCCCGCTGTTTTCAAACGGAGAAAGCATCACGGCATCGGGATGCAACGCCATAAGCTTCTCGATGTCCGGGTTCATCCCACTGCCCAAATCCGCGATACGCCCCGTGCGGCATCCTTCCTTGACGTAAGGCAAGTCGATATACCGGAGGTCGCACACTCCACCCACGGCAGACAGTGCTCCCAACTCTTCCATCAACCCGCAATGCACAGACGAATAAATGACGGCTTTCTGCAACGGCACGCGCACGACCGTCCCCTGCGGCAGACTGTCGGGCAAAGGCTCGTCGCGCCCGACCAGCACATACGTGTGCAGTATTTCCAACGTATCCCACGGATTTCTCAGCGTAGCCACCCGGTAATCGTCGTAAGACACAATCTTCAGGTTCTCCGCATACTTCAAATCCAACGTGTCGCCGCCCTCGCCCAAAAAGGAAGCCGTCTTGCTTCCTCTTCCGCAAGCGGAAAAAAGCAGGACGGCCAACAACCAGTGAAAAAAGTATTTTCCTTTCATCACTTTACTTTGTGACAAACACCATCTTGGACGTAGACATGCCAGCCTCGAACGTACGCTTCAACGTTCCGTCCGCACCGTAAACATGAACGTCGGAAGCAGCACCGTAAGGTGCGTCAAACACATACACATCGCCAGATGCTGGATCAACAGCCAAACCGTTGGCACTCTGTAGGTCTGCCATATCGATAAACTCGCTCTCCGCTCCGGTCTTTAAATCACGGACATACGCACGAGCTACCTCGGGCAAGTAATACTCTGAATAAAGGATGTACATCTTGTCTCCGGCATTGGCGATATAAGTGGCGTGGCACACCTGTTCCACTTGGTCTGTTTCCGGATCGAGACGTTGCATCGTACCATAGACATACTGTTCAGGAGTCAAAGAAGGCTTTCCGGCATAATTCCCGTTCGAAACAAAATATACGTAGCCATCCTCAGCCGTGATACACTGGGTATAGGGATTAAGCACGATTTCAATGTCCTTCAGTTTGGTGAAAGATGCGACATCGACCACAGACAGCCACTTGCCACTTCCGTAACCGGAGATATTGACATACAATTTTCCATTGGCTGCCGTAATGGCTTCGGGATGGTCATACCCTGTTTGCGCCCCGGCATCTATAAGATTCAACTTGCCATCAACAGACATGGATGTCGTATCGATACGCGACACGGTTCCGTCGTATGCCGTAAAATAAACCTTACCTTCGTATGCTGTCATATAACGGGGATTTATCGGGGTACCGTCGCTGGCCGTTACGGATATAGATTTCAGCAAACGGCAATTCCGGTCCATGATGGCCACTTTTGAGGAGTTACTCACCGTCACGTATATTTTCGAACCATATACACAAAGGTCTTGTCCCAAGTCGCCAAGCCCTTCACCATTGGCAGCCGCATAAAGATCCTCACTCAACTCTCCGGTCTGAAAATCCAGATACTGGATACCGGCATCATTTCCGTCCCAATTTCCGGTATTCAGCACATAAGCCCCCAAAGTGACTACCGGTTCTCCACCTGTATTGTCTCCACTACCACCGGTAGTATCGTCACCTCCTCCGGTTTCCGTACCCGGACCTTCACCGTTTGGTTCGTCATCTTCGCTACAAGCAGTGAAAACACCCAACGCCAAAGCCATAATGGCCAATTTACACCAATTCAATTTCATTTTCTCGTTTTTAAAAGTTTATAATGAATATGTTATCGCTACTTTGAAATTCCGTCCGGGCATGGGGTAGTAACGTACCACCTCATAGTTCTTCCCCCCCAGATTCGCCGCATCGACCTGCAGGCGCAACTTATGCCCCTTGAACCGGAACACCCGGTACAAAGAGACGCTATGATCGGCATACGCGTCAATCAAGTTGCTTTCCTTGTTTTGGGGCAAGCGGTAACGCTCGCCAGACCACGCCACATTGTAGGCCGCGTTCGCCCAAGGGGTCTCAAGCACCAAACCGCCAGCCCCTGAATGCTTCGGAGTGTAGGCTATCTGATGACGCCACAACTTGCTACTGCGTTTCGTCACGTCTTCCGCCTGCATGAAGCTATAAGCAGCGGTCATCCCCAGATTCCAGGCTTTCGCCAAAGTCCATTCCGCAGCAAGGTTGGCATCCACGCCATACGTCTCCACTTTGCCGACATTGGACATCTTCCACACGAACATCGTAGGCACCGCCACTATCTTGTCGTCGACCTCGTTATAATAGCCGTCCACGGAAAGACTCACGTAATCCGCCACACGCCCCATACGTCCGGCCCAAGTTGTCCCTACGTTCCATTGTCGCGTCTTTTCCGGACGCAAGCGGCTGTTCCCAATGAGCAGATAATAGAGGTCATTGAAAGTCGGGACACGGAATATGTCTTTATAAGAAGCACGCAAACGCCAACTTGCTTTTTTCACAGGCCGCCACGTCAGGCTCACCGCCGGGGAAAGCCGTTTACGGTCGTCGGCCGCCCGCCCTAAAGCCACCCGTTCGGTAATGAATGTATTCAGCAAGGAAGCCGTCACCTGAAAAAGCGGATGACGATATTGTGCAGAAAAGGCCGTCAGGCTGGTATAACGTTCCGGGTATTGGCACTCCTCCAATGTCGTGGCCAAATCATTATAGACAAAATCCTGCGCCAACGAAAAAGAAAGGTTTTTCACCGGCATCGCCCACAACGTGGCGGTCAGGTAGGTCTCCGTCTGCCTGAAACGGTCTTCCGTGGGTCCGGCAGCCTTCTTGTCTGTATCTTTATTCCAACTATAATTGAACTTACCCGAAGCTTTCAGCTTCCACTTCTCCGAAAAACGGTTTTCATACCTCAACTGTCCGAAATAGTTTCGGTCGTAAAGCCGCTCGGCCGCATAAGGGTTGTCATACACCACACTGCCAGGCAATCCGCGACGGGAATCGAACAGATACCCTTTCACATCCAAATCCTGGCGTTCCGTCAAACGGGCAAAAAGATTCACCTCCGCACGGTATGCCCCGATGTCGCTATTGTTACGCCTCCCTTCTATCGGCTTGGTCAGGTTCATCATCGTAAAATGATAATTCCCGTCGGCACGCAAATATTCTCCGTAAAGAGAACAAGACAAACGCGATGTGAACCGATGGGCATAGAACAATGACGGGTTGGCCAAACCGTAAGACCCCGTCTTCACCTTCGCCGAAAGACTGAAATCCCGGTCTTCAAAATCAGGCCGGCTCGTTTCGATGCTCAATGCACTTGCAGCAGCCGACATGCGTGCTGTCTGATAAATATTGTCGCTTTGCCCGATAGTCAACGTCAATGAAGAAACATTATCCAACGAGAAACGGGAGATGTCTACCTGTCCCGACTGGCAATCCCCTATGGCTACACCATCGTAGAGCACAGCCGTATGCTGCGCACCCAGACTGCGTACGGAAACGGTTTTCAACCCTCCCACACCGCCATAATCCTTCAAGGTCACTCCCGAAAAATGACGTACGGCATCCGACACGTCTAACACGCCCATACGCTCCAGTTCCGCCTTATCAAGCGTCTGCACAGGAGCACCCGAACGTACGGCTGCAGGCAAAACCTTCTCGGTCACCGTCAGGCCTTTCATCTGTTGTAGCCCCACATCCACGCTATCTGCACCATTTTGTGCGAGCACGAACACAGCCCCCATACAAAATGACACAAGCAACCATCCTCTCATTTTATGAGATTCCTTGTATACGCCCATTTATATTCTTCATTCTTCACTCACGACACCTTCCTCCCATCCCACGGAGATTCCGGCATGACTACGTTTTGCAGGTCTTCTGACTTACTCCGGCTTGTTGGCCTTCCCACCTTATTATATATAAGGAAGTGGCTTGAGGTTTGAAACAAACCGCACAATGAGTTCACAGCAGCGGGACTGTCCGGGATTTCCACCCGATTCCCTTTTCATCCGCCGGCCTGAAAGGGCTTTCCCATAGGCCGGGCGGAACAAAACGTTGCAAAGTTATTAAAAAAATCAGTATCTCAAGGTCTTTTCATTGATTTATATCAAGAAAAGGGCATTTAAATGATAACAAATGACCTTTTACTTGTTTTGCAGGGAGAATAGCCGTACCTTTGTACTGTCATAAGGAACAAAAGATATTTAGTTTTTAGGTATTTAGCTCCGTGAAGGAGCAATGTTTAGGTAAAAGATTGTTAGATTAAAAAGAAAGGAAAAAAGATTATGACAGGATTAATGATTATCGCAGCGGTCGTAGTAGCTATGGCAGTTGCAATGGGTTCAAAGAAGAACAACGGTAAGTTCTTGGGGTCAAGTACTTCAATGTTGTTCGGTAACAAAAACCTGAATGCCGGTGCAGCATGTTAAGTGCAATGCACCTTAGTTTGAAAACCAATTTAAAAAGAAAATAAGATAGGAGGAAAGGCAAGCATGCTTTTCCTCCTATTTTCGTATAGGTGCTCCGGCATCCACAAATCCGGTTCCCCACACACTCCCCAAGGTTTTGCAAAAAAGAGCCTTCATCCTTCAGGTTATACGATAACAGATTGTGATATAATATATTACGGAATGAAGGATGTTTCAGGCATCTTTCAGCTTTCTTTCATTGCGGAAAGCGGTAAAAAGTTCTCAGCCGAATGATTTTTCAATCTCAGGCGAACGATTTTCCGTTCTGCGCCAAACGAAATGAAGCGTGGCTGAAAGATGCCTGAAACATCTTTCAGCTCATAACCACAAGGTAATGAAAGGATTGCCATACGGCCTGAAGGATGAAGGATCTTTTTTGCAAAACTCCGGGGTAGGTATGCGGAAAGTTCCAAATTATCCGGCAGGAGAAAGCTTCTACCATAAAACCATAAAGATTTGTTTGCAATTATAAGTAATGTTATGTACATTTGCTGACGAATATGGTCTTTAACCTTTTATCCCTTTTCACCATGAACAAGAAACATCTGCTATTATTCGTTTTTTCCTATATATCATTCGCATGCAACACCCATGCCGAAAGCTATGCTCACGATACGCTCGTCAACGTGTTGCGCAACGAAGTACAATTCTATTTTGACAAACTAAAGAACAAGGAGACTCCGGCATATTTCATATCGCTCAGGGTCGTCGACAATAAACGGCTTTTCCTAAGCAGTGATTTCGGGCTGTCTTCAATGGACGAGAACCATACGCGCATCCTCACGCCACAAGTAAGGGTAGGAAGCCCGGACTTGGACAACTTTGCCTATCTGGCTCAAAACAGACCCAGTAGCAGGTTTCCATACGAACGTCCGTCAACAAGCTTACCTTTGGACTGCGATGCCATACCGGTCATCAAAGAAGTGGTTTGGAACGGGATATTGGAACGTTACGAAGCAGCCGTGAAAACCTACCAACAAATGAAGGCAAGCCAAAAGACAAACGTCACGGAACTGGATTCTGTGCCGACATTTGCCCCGTCGGCTGTGGAAACTTACTACGAAAGACCATACTCTGAGGCGGAAACCGGCATAGACAAGGAGAGGTTCCAAAAATATATCAATGATGCCAGTCGCTTATTCAAAGACTACGAATTGACTTCGGGCAAGGTCTTTTTAGACTATTCCCTCCAACGTACCACCATCGTAAATACGGAAGGAACCGTGATAGCACAGAACCGTAAAGCCTATCGGCTGATATTGGAAGCGGTAGCAGAAGCGGACGACGGGACACCCTGTCCGCTATATGAAGACATCTTTGCCTATTCAGAGAAAGACTTGCCGACTCCGACCGAATTGGAAGACAAGGTACGGGACCTGGCCATACGTGCCGAAGCTCTGAGCAAGGCTCCCATGGCAGAAGCCTATACCGGCCCGGCCATTCTTTCCGGCAAAGCCAGTGCCGTATTCTTCCACGAAGTGCTCGGGCATCGTCTGGAAGGCAAACGCAGGGAATCGGTCAACAACGAAATCAGCGGAATGCTGAACCAACGCATCTTGCCTGCTTCTTTCCAACTGTATCTGGATCCTACGTTGACCACATACCAAGGAAAAGCATTGAGCGGCCATTACCTTTACGATGACGAGGGAGTAAAAGGTCAGCGTGTGGACTGCGTGAAAGACGGTTATCTCCGGCAATACCTGATGAGCCGGCCCCCCGTAAAAGAATTCACAGGAAGCAACGGTCACGGCCGTGCGGCCAACGACCGTGACCCGAATCCCCGCCAATCCAATCTCATCGTAGAAACGACCGAACCTTATTCCGAAACACAACTGAGAAACCTACTGATAGAGGAGTTAAAACGTCAAGGCAAAGAATACGGCTATTACTTCCGTACGGTAAAAGGAGGATTTACGACCCGAGGAAAGGCCAATGCCATCAATGCGTTCAATGTCAGTCCGATTGAAGTCTACCGAGTGTTTGCCGACGGACGGGACGACCAACTGGTGCGGGGCGTCTCGCTGATTGGCACCCCCTTGTCCATGTTCTCGCAGATCAAGGCGGCAGGAGGAGAAAGCGAGCTGTTCACCGGATTCTGCGGTTCCGAATCCGGCTCCATCCCCGTCTCGGGCACATCGCCCATGGTCTATGTGTCCCAAATCGAGACCCAAGGACAGAAAGCCATCATAAAAAGCAAACAAGACCTTATAAGCCCGCCGAAGACGACAGAGGCTGAAAACACGGGAGCCATGGCTGACAGTTCCCTCATCTTCAAGGCCATGGAGGACGAGATGGCACATGTATGCCATGAACTGACAACCCGACACAACACCGTCCCCCTGTTTGTCAACTATGTTTTGGAACGAAAACACACATCCGGAACGGAATCGTCCGGAGGCGTATGCGTCAACAAAAGAAAAGGAAATGTCAAGAACAGTATCTCCGTACATATTTTTTTGGGCGATTCGCTTGTGACAAACGACACTGGCGTAGAGCATCACCCGCAAAACATTCCCGACGAAATCGGATATGACAGAATCCGCGATGCCTTTCGGTCAAAAAGCGAAATAGCTTATCAGGGTGCCGTCCAAAGGCTTGACAACAAGAGGACGCACCTGAAACAAAACCCTAAACCGGCGGACAATGCGGTTGTGCCGGAGTTCAAGAGAATGCCTCCTGCCGTGTGGATAGGCCCTTCCGCACTCACGATTCCCTGTCCCGTGACGGATATGGAGCAACTGTCCAACCGGCTGTCAAAGGTGTTTTCAGACTATCCGGAACTGTTCAACCATTGTGTCAAAGTTTACCAGAAGCGTGTGGACTATTACCGTCTCACGTCTGAGGGGCAAAAAATACTGCAACCCGACACCGTATTCCACATTACCGCGCGTGCCAGCATAAAAACAGACGGCAATGAGGTAAAGACCGAGTATTACAGGTTGCACGTAGGTGGCATCAACGACCTTCCGTCCGAAGACGCGCTCATAGGCGAGCTGCACAGATTTGCTGAATACATGCAACAGAAAAGCCGAGCCAAGGCTGTGGAAGATTTGTACATAGGCCCGGTCTTATACGAAGACGATGCCGCCATGGAACTGTTGGCGGGGAAGATTGCCGATCACTCCCATTCATACTGGATTTCTATCCGGAACCAATCAGACCGGAAACACCGCTATCTGGGTAAACAGGTCTTTCCCCCGGCCTTATCGGTATGCCAGTTGGGCAACGATTCCGTTTATAATGGCGTGAAGCTGTTGGGCTACCGTCAAGTGGACGCGGACGGGACGAAACCGATGACTTTGCCCATTATAGAAAAAGGAATACTGAAACACATGCTGACGGGCAGGATACCGTCCTTGGGCTGTCCGGCTTCAACTGGCAACGAACATTTCGACGGATTAAGCCGTAGCTTGGAAACACGTTACATAGCCGGTGTTTTCCATGTCACGTCCAACCGCCCCGTCCCTTATAGCAAACTTTACAAACGTTTTCTTAAAGCGGCCAAAAAAGCGGGCTTGGAACACACCTATATCATAAGGAAGAACAGAACCTCGCCCTACGCGTTGATTCGCGTAGACTTGAGCACCGGCAAGGAAGAACTCGTAGAAGGAAACTACAACTCTCCTTCACGCGAACAATTCAAGCGCATGCATGCCATTTCAAAAGAAGAGAACGTCTATAACCTTGATCCCTCGGGAGGTAAAGGTCTTGGTATCATTTCGCCTAAAGCTATCCTTTTGGAGGATATGGAGTTAGACATCACTCCCAACCGCGCCCGTCACATAGACGAGGCTTTTTATGAATTGCGCCATTAAACGGAAATATACAAGATGACATCTACTCAGGAAAGGAGAATTTTGTTTCGTCTCCTTTCCTTTTTATATAAATAGTTTTAGTAACTTTGTCTCGGAATACATCCTGCAAACATGAAACCATCCCCCGAAATAGCCATAATAGACGCCAATACACTGACCTGCATGGGGCTGCGGGGACTTATCGAACGGATGATGCCCATGGCTACCGTCCGTACGTTTAATAGCTTCGAGCAGTTGGTCCGCGACACACCGGACATGTATTTCCACTATTTTATCTCGGTCCAAACCCTTTTGGAACATAGCGCATTCTTTATTGAGCGAAAAGAAAAGACCATCGTGCTGACTAACGGGACGGCCGGTACCCCTCAAACCTCACATTTCCATACATTGAATATCTACCAAAGCGAAGACAGCATGGTACGTGCTTTGCTACAACTGCAACAGCACGCACACGCACATGGCCGACACCTCCCGCAAAATATGAACCGCCCTCATGTGGCAAGTACTTCTCCGGGCGATCCCAACGGCCTTTCCACCCGTGAAATCGAAGTGCTCACGCTCATCGTGCGCGGATTGACCAACAAAGAAATTGCCGACCGCTTGTGCATCAGCACCACAACTGTCATCTCCCACCGCAAGAACATTATGGAGAAACTCAATGTCCGTTCCGTATCGGGTCTCACCATCTATGCGGTCATGAACGGGTACATCGAGGCGGACCGTATCTGAAAGGAGTGAAGCCAAGGATTTTTCTCCTCTGCTTAAAAAACTTTAATCCTTTTTTATATGATGTTCCCGCCGTTTCATCCCTTCATATTTCCCTAATCTATTCACGGCCTCTTTTTTAAGATATTCCGTCAAAGAAGAAGGTACTTTTTCTTTCTTCCCTACTATTTGATGAGCCTTCTCCAACATTTCCAAATCCCGCCCCTCTTTTTCATACAACCCCATCAACAAATATAAAGGATAAATACGGTGGGGGACTCTATAATAAGCCTTATAAAACATATCTTCAGCCTCCTCAAACCTGCCAAGAGCTTGAAAGTTTTTTCCCATGAGATTAAAGAACATGGGGTCAGAACTTCGTTTTGCCCCTTCACTTAATATGATATTGCTTTCTTCGTGATGACCATTATACGACAAGCACACACCATACTCAAAAAGGAAACCAGCATCTTTACTCAAATCGGGATACAAAGCCCTATAACACTTCTCTATGCCCTTATATTTTTCTCTATCAAAATATAGTCGCGCCATATCCCAATGCTTCACGGCCACCCACGTTCGATAAGATTTATTAAATCGGATACATACCATCGTACCCATTCCTATCAAAACCAACAAACCACACACCATTCCTACCTTTCCATACCGTTTCTTTTCACATAGCATCATTGGCATCCACGCAGCCCACAATAAAATAAACAGAGACAATGAACATGTGACAAAACATCGAAGAGGATAAGAAAAAAAGGAAACCACCATCAAGCTCACCATTGCACCACATAACCCGACAACCTCAACATTCCGACACCTGAGAAGACGTATATAGACATAGGCTATAAGGCACAAGCAAGCCAAAACTCCCGGTAATCCAAGCTCTATCCATATCTGCAAATATTCATTATAAGCATAATCCGGGGCACCAGCCAACATTTCCTCATTCCGGGCGTCCTTCTTCTCCCGAAAATATGCTTCTTGTGCTTCTCCATAAACATACGGGAAACCGCCTATTCCCACCCCAGAAAATATCTGTTGTTTAGCCACCGAGTAAGAGATTTTCCAGATGAACAAACGACCGTCTGCCGAATCTTTTTTCAGAGCATACATGCCATACAAAAAAGGGACACTAAAAACGAGTACGGCCAACAATACAAAACACTTTTTTACAACCGAACACTTCATCCGTAACCAAACCATCGACATCAAGCTGATTACAGATGCCACCCAAGCCGTCCGACTTACACACATAACGAGTATGACTACGGAAAACAAAAGATAAAAAGCAGAAAGATAAAAAAGCATATTTGTAATCTTTTGCCCATGTCTAAACCTCACAAACAACGCATAGTCCAAAGCCAAGGGCAAAATAAGGACAATCAAAATAGAATAAGGGGCTGGATTTTCAAATGTTCCGCAAACCGTGTAATAAGGCATACCCAACCTCATTACCTGAATACACTGGAACAATCCAACCCCTAATTCATAAAGTCCTATCAAAATAAGTACAAAACAAACCCATCTATATAGTGCCATGCTTTGCCCTCATCCAATATCCCTATTCCAATGGGATGTTATATCCCTTGTAGAAATCCTCGCTCTGATAAGCCTTATGCTCATCCCAATATACCAAAGAGCCTCCGCAAGAACCATACAGACGACCGTTCGCCGAGTCATAACCGACAGTATGGGAACCATTCACTTCGATGGCCTGCCCTGCTTTCTGCATATCTTCTTTTATGATCTGCACGCTGTTTTTGGCTTTGTCGTACACACACCACACAATCACCTTCACTTGGGCTTCGGGATAGTCCTTTGAATGGAACACGATTCCTTCTATCTTCCGGAAAGACAGATTTTCATCTATTTTCACGTAACTGCACGTATTCCACACGATCGTGGAATCTATTGGTGCAGGTAGTGCAAAAGTGAGCATTTCATCCACCCCTTCCTGCTTCCCGCAAACTTCCATCTTTTCACAGGCTTCCTCCAGACTTTCATAAAGCCTGCGTTTCTGGTCTTTGGACAAGTCTTTTTGCAATACGGAATAATCCACTTGGTAATATCGGGATGCCTTTTTCCACAATTCGTATTCTTTTTGGGTTGTTTTTTCTTTTACCCAATCCGGTATCGAATCAAGGGGACAGAAAGAAGAACCGGTCTCCTTGTCCAATGACTCCCCGGACTTTGAAACAGCCCCACCCTGAGCCAAACACATTTGCCCCCAAAGCATAAACAATAATAATACAACTTTTCTCATGACTGCTACAATATAAGAACCTTTACACTTTTATTGAAATCAGAAGACAGGTTACCGTGTCCCACAGTATAAACCAAAGTACCTGCACAGTTTACAGTCACTCCCCGCCCTTCAATATTTACAGAAGATGAACAACTCAAATCCCTTGCTGCAGGTCCATCCTTATAAACTTTGGCAGAAGCCCTCAGTATTTTCGTTTTACTTTGATTCACCGTATAACTCACCGTCGCTTTGACCGAAGCTTCACCCGCACCATTTACTTTATATATTACAATAGGCCCCTTTTCTCCATGAACCTCTTTACCTGTTTCAGAATTCTGCCGAGTCTCTATTCTTTTAAACACAGATTGGGCGGCAACCGTAAAATATCCCAAAGACCTTTGCCCCACACTATCTTGAGACTGAATCCACAACGTATCAATATATTGATACAACTCATTTTTTTGCTCATCTGTAAGCGTCTGAGTCAAGATTGAATAATCAATCTCATATCGGGAACTTAAACGCACCCATGCCTCATATTCTTTTCCTGACACTCTGTCTTTAACCCATTCGGGTACTGTATTCAACGGCATAAATTCAATAGCCGATGCGGCTTTTTCCAAATTCAGGAAATCATTTTTTTCAGCAATCAAGGCACTTTCTTCATCTTGGATACAACCCACAACCAAGACAAAACCTGCCACTACAGCCATGATCATTGACATGGCAACTTTAAATTTTACTTTTTTCATTGTTTTAATTTTTTAGTTTTGAAAAATCTGTTTACTCCATACTCTACATTACATTCATTTTTTTATTCCATAGGCAATACTTTTATTCATGTTCGACATATATTTAATTCTCACATCGCAAAGTTAAGCATGCTTTTGAGCAAATTCCAAATATTTGAGTTTGCATTTTGGGATATTGAAAATTCGTTATTTAACTGAATATGTACAAGTTATGATTTTCTTGTCAAAAAAAGAATTTGCATCGTATTTTGAAGGCCGGATTTTTGGCATTTATTTTAGCTTTAAGACCACTTTTCATAAACAAGTACTATACTCAAGCAAAACATTAAACAAACTTTCATGCCACCATCTCTTTGTCCCCACACAACCTTACCCGAGATTCGCGTATTTCCGCCCCAAACCCGGCGCGGCAGACAACGGCGCGATTCTCACGCGCCGGACGCAAAACAGATTGCATCCCTTTCGCTTCCGCACACCTGCAATCTGTACGGTCCGGACAGATTTCGTCCGCAGGGCATGTTGCCATGTGTCAGCCTTCGGCACGTTCTGCCGACAAAATGACATTCGTTTTTTGTATCCCATTCTCCATCAATTAGAAGAAAAATCGGGGTTTTCAGCACATTTTTATCCCGTTCGGCTGCCAAACGTTCCGCTTCATGCGGAGAAAAATCTGAATTTCTGCAGATAAAAAAAATGTTTTCTCAGCCGAATGAAAAATTTTCTTCTTCATAAAAATCGGAGAAAGGGAGGAAAATGCACACAAAGCGGAGTTTGTTTTAAAGTTGGAAACAAAAATATAATCTTATTAACAGCTATTTGAGACTAAAAAAACAAGGAAAAAACAAGAATAAACAGGGGTATCTTGGCTCATAGTGTAAAGAAAAGAATATACAAACATGACTTTATTCTCTCCCACGGAGAGACCATGCCCTGACGGAAAATCCTAATAAATAAGGATTGCCCCACCCGACGATTCATCGTAACTTTGCATCCCGAAACAAAAACCACGGATGGACAGATTGAGTATCATATCAGCAGTATTATTCCTCTCGGGCGCACCTTCATACGCGCTCCCCATCGAGGAAACGGCGGAAGACAGCGCACGGGTAAAAGACATCGAAGAGGTGGTCATCGTATATTCTCCCAAAGAAACCGGCAAGTTACGGCAGGCTCCCATCGCCGTTTCCCTTTTCGACCGGACGGCATTAGACGACCAACATACTGCTTCGCTGAAGGAACTTTCGGCTTTCGTACCGAACTTCTACATGCCGGATTACGGCAGCAGTCTGACCTCGGCGGCTTACATCCGCGGCATCGGTTCGCGCATCAACACCCCGGCCGTAGGATTGTACGTGGACAACGTGGGATATGCCGACAAAAGCGCCTACGACATTGAATTGCTGGACGTGGAACGCGTGGACGTGTTGCGCGGCCCGCAGGCCACACTGTACGGACGGAATGCCATGGGCGGCCTGCTTCGCGTGTTTACCCGCAACCCGTTCCATTATCAAGGCACGGACATCCGCATGGGGACTTCGGTAAAAGATAAGGGTTACCAGTTGTCGGCATCGCATTACCAAAAGACAAGCCACAGGATGGCATACGCCTTGAGCGGGTTTTATAAGCATTCGGAAGGATTCTTCGAAAACGCCACCCGGCATGAAACGGTAGGAGGAAGCGAAACGGGAGGCGGACGCATACGTGTCATTTATCTTCCTGCAGAGGCTTGGAAACTGGACTTCTCTACCGATTATTCGTATCGTGAAGATCGCGGTTATCCCTACCGCTATTTGGGTGTCACCGAAGGAGAAGAGTCTCGTCCCGACCGTATAGGACGTATCCTCTACAACCGTCCTTCATTCTACCGCCGAAGCCTGCTGAACAGCAGCCTCAACGCGCAATATACCGCCGACAAGTTTATCCTGTCGTCCGTCACGGCCTACCAAAACCTGAACGACAACATGACGCTTGATCAGGATTTCACGGACGCGGACTATTTCAGCCTGACCCAAAAGCAACGCATCAACTCCTGGAGCGAAGAACTGACTTTCAAAAGCCGCGACAACCGCCGTTGGGAATGGACCGGCGGAATCTACGCCATGCACCAGGCTTTACGTACGAAAAGTCCGGTATCCCTGACCCGTGAGTTCATGAACACCGTGTTCGACAAGGCCAACGCAGCCATCAGCCCGATGGGAATGGGACTTACATTGGACATGCCCGTCTCTCCCTACGTGGCCGACGGGGCTTTCGACACCCCGACCACCGACCTTGCCGCTTTCCATCAAAGCACGTTCAACGACTTGTTCGGGGCGGAAGGGCTGAGCCTTGTAGCCGGCCTGCGTGTGGAATATGAAAAGATGAGATTAGACTACGATTACGGCGGCCGCATGGACTACGGTGTAGAGCTTACTTCTCCCATGATGCCGCTCGTCCTCGAAGGCCTGTCGGACGACAGCCGTTTCCGGGGCAGTTTAAAACACGATTACGTGCAGTGGTTACCCAAAGTGGCTTTGCAATACCACTTTTCGGCGCAAAACAACGTGTACGTAAGCTGGAGCAAGGGTTATCGCAGCGGAGGGTACAACGTACAGATGTTCAGCGACCTGGTACAAGGCGATTTGAAAAGCCGGATGATGCGCTCCGTCAAGAACAAGACGGCGGAAACGTTGGACGGGCCGATGTACGACCACATGCCGGAAGCCGTGAAACAGATGATTGTCCACCAAATTCCACAGGAGGAGTTTTCCGGAACGCCGGCACAAACTCGCTTCAAACCGGAATACAGTTATAATTATGAGGCGGGCGGACACTTCTCGTTCTCGGACGGCAAGATACAACTGGATGCCGCCGTGTTCTACATGGACGTGTACGACCAACAGATTTCCAAATTCGTAAGCAGCGGATTGGGGCGTGTCATGGTAAACGCCGGACGGGGACGGAGTTGCGGTACGGAAATCGGACTGCGCGGCGGATGGTTGGACAACCTCCTGACGTGGCATGCGTCATACGGCTACACGCACTCCGTATTCAAACGCTATGAAGCGCAGGAAGCCCGGGCGGAAACAGCGCAAGAGGCGGTGAATTATGACGGGAACCATGTGCCTTTTGTCCCCATGCACACGCTCGCGGCAGGTGTGGAATACGAACAACCTTTGAAACACCATAAGATAAAAAGCTATTTCTTCGGCGTGAATACCACGGGAGCCGGAAAAATCTATTGGAGCGAGGACAACGCTTTCCACCAGCCGTTTTACGCGCTGTTGAACGCCCATGCCGGTTTGGATTTCGGCTCCGTACGCATCGACATCTGGGGCAAAAACCTGACGGATACGGACTACGACGCTTTCTTTTTCACTTCGGCCGCTACGACCCGCAACCTGAAATTCGGACAACGGGGCAATCCGTTACAGTTCGGAGTAGATGTCAGCCTGCATTTCTAACCCGCCCCGGACAGGGTGAACCGATTATTCATTCCATGCACCGCAACGCGGGCAACGCCCCTTGCTGTGAAGCTTAGCCCCGCAACGTCCGCAAACGTAAGGACAACGGGCATAACGGAAATAACGCCGCAACGCCCAACCGACGTAAAACAAGAAAAAAGGATAGCCGAGATAATACAACGTAGTGAGCGAAAAGAAGAGATAACATCCGGCACATACTCCTAATAAGGCAAACAAGTACAGCATGGCCTCCTGAAAGGGAAGTTGTCGGCAAACGTCTTCCACCGACGCTATGGCCAGAATGACAATCAGCCACACGGAAGCCACGAACAAGCCCAAAATAAACGGCAATCCGAAAGGATTGAGCGTCGGGTGGAAATAAAACTCCGTCCACGTATCAGGCACAAAATTCTGCATACTGGCATAAAGCGTAGCAGCGCCGGACAAGGTCAGGCAAAGCAAGGTAGGATAACAACTTCCGATATCGTCGAAATGCACGATATGGAAACGCTTGCGACGCATGCGGCGTACTAACCATAACACTGACAGCACGCCTAAAACGGACAGGAAATATATCAGGTGCGTATTGCTGAAGGCATGGATAAACCGCGAAATGGAATCATCCGGAACGACCCGCGCCAGTAAATCCTGCTCATGCACCCAACCCATGGTAGACTGGTCGCGGGCTACTTTCACCCAAACCGAATCCACCGAGTCCTCCGGTACAATCATGACTTCAGCCACGACGAGGCGGTCGTCCGCAAATACAGCCACGGTGTCTTCCGGCACACCGGCATGCACAGGATTATGGACGGGATGGACGGTTTGCAGGCACAACGAATCTCCCACCACCACGAAATTATAATTCCGGTTATAATGATGGGAAGCCTCAAAATCAAGCGAATCCTTCCGTTTCTCCGTCAAATCCCACTCGTCGGAATAATCGGGCTTCTGGTAATAACAACCGGCCGACAACAAACTGCCTAATAACAGGCAAATCAGAAAAAAGCTACTCTTCCGCATCGGCATAGACTTTCATTTGGCAGGCTTTACAGTCGAAAGACAAACGGAAACGACGTCCGTCGGACGAGACCAAATAATACGGTTCCCGGAAGGGGGACTTCCCTCCTCCATAGCGCGGGCACCACCCCATGCTGTAACGCAGGCAATGGCGGCAAAACATCAGTACGGCACCGGCAGGTTCCCGTTCCTCAAAAGCCGGAGCGATGCGCACAGCTCCTTGCCGGTGGTAGAAATCCTCCGCCTTACGGTTCATCACATTGGCCAGATACGTCACCTCTTCTGGAACCCACCGCACCGGAGCCTTCCCTTGCTTTTCATCCCGGCTGCGTGTAAAGGCCGTCGGAAGGAGGCGCACCTCTCGCGGCTCATTCATCTTACGTGCCGACAACAACCGCCCAACCAACGTCCTGCGCCAATCGGCCAATACGGAAGAAGGGATAAACCAGTCGGAAAGGAGACGAATCTCTACTCCGCCCGCCTCGAACGGCGTATTTCCCAACTTGGACAACTGTACCTTGATGTTTTCGGCCTGCGAACTGCGTGCCTTCTCTTTGGGATAGGGAAAAGCCACGGCGACCGACACCTCGTCCTCGTCGCGCACCTCCAACGTGAAACCCTCGGCATACTCGCCCAACGTCCATTCCACCCGGATTTTGCGGACAGCGGACGGACGGGACAGCACGTCCTCGAACGCCTTGTCGAAATTGCGGTACAGACGGGTGTGAGGACGGACACGCGGCATTTCCGCAGGATAAATCTTATTGGCTTCCACACGGTTCACGCGAAATCCCTGCAAGTTACCCTGCTCGTCCAAAAAGCACAGCCCGTCACCGTTGGCAAACGGCTTGACTCCGGACACGACGATACATTTTCCACGGACTTCTTTCACCGTCCCCACTTCTTCACCCAACGATTTGGGCGTATGGAACGAAAAAATATCAGGTGTACGGCCATCCAGAAAATAACGGGTGAATCCCCGGTTGAAACTTTTCTCCAAACAGGGTGTGAACGCCAAAGAGACCTGCCCCGACGAAGCCCGGCGGTACTCCGGACGGCGTTTGAAGATTTCGTCCAAACGGCTGCGGTACCACGCAGTCACGTTTTTCACGTATGCCACGTCCTTCAGACGTCCTTCGATTTTCAGCGAAGTCACGCCCGCATCCAACAAACGTTCCAAATCCGCCCCTCGGTTCATGTCTTTCAAGGAAAGCAAGTGGCGCCCTTGTTCTATCATACGCCCGTCACTGTCTATCATATCGAACTTCAACCGGCAGAACTGGGCGCACTCTCCCCGATTGGCACTCCGCCCGAAGCAATGCTGCGACACGTAGCACTGTCCGCTGTAACTGACACAGAGTGCCCCGTGTACAAAGACCTCCAACGGCACGTCGCAAGCCTCATGCACGGCCTGAATCTCGGCCAAAGACAGTTCACGCGCCAACACCACTTGGCTGAACCCCAAACCGTGGAGGAACTTCACCTTCTCCGGTGTACGGTTGTCCATCTGCGTGCTGGCGTGCAAAGGGATGGGCGGAAGGTCGAGTTCCAGCAAAGCCATGTCCTGCACGATGAGCGCGTCCACTCCAACGCGATACAACGCCCACACCAACCTTTCCGTCTCGGGCAGTTCCTCGTCCTTCAATATCGTATTGACCGTGACGTACACTTTGACACGGAACGTATGGGCATACTCCACCAGACGGGCGATGTCCTCCACGGAATTGCCCGCCGATGCCCTTGCCCCGAAACGGGAAGCACCGATATACACGGCATCTGCCCCGTGGTCCACTGCCGCCATGGCACATTCCACGTTGCGGGCCGGAGCCAGAAGCTCTACTGGTCTTTGTCTGATCATCGGATACTATTAATATCGTAAGGAGTTTCCTGATACACGTAATAATTCAGCCAGTTGGAAAACAACAAGTTTCCATGGGCACGCCATGTCACCAACGGTCCTTCCTCCGGCACATTGTGACAGTAATAGTTCACCGGCATGTCTATCGGCAAGCCTTTCTCCAAGTCGCGACGGTATTCCGTATCCAAGGTATAGGGGGAGTACTCGGCATGTCCCGTGACGTAAATCTCCCGTCCGCCACGCGCCATGACCATGCACACCCCGGACTGGGGAGATTCGGCAATGACCTCAAGGCCGGGCACCCGGAGCACGTCCTCGCGGCGAATCTCCGTATGGCGGCTGTGCGGCATATAAAACTCATCATCGAAACCGCGGAATATCGGTAGCATGGGAGCCAACGGATATTGCTTGAAAACGCCGAACATCTTCCGGTCCAACTTGTATTTGGGTACGCCGTAATAATGGTACAGGCCGGCTTGCGCAGCCCAGCAGATGTAGAGGGTGGAAGTGACATGGGTGCGTGCCCAGTCGAAAATTTCCTTGATTTCATCCCAATAATTCACCTCTTCATAGTCAAGATGTTCCACAGGCGCGCCGGTGATAATCATACCATCGAACTTCTCCTCCTTCATCAGCTCGAAATCACGGTAGAAAGCTTTCATGTGCTCCACCGGCGTATTCTTCGACGTGTGCCCCTTCACTTTCATGAAAGAGACCTCGACCTGCAAAGGCGTGTTGGACAACAGCCGGACGAGGTCGGTCTCTGTCGTGATTTTCAACGGCATGAGGTTCAGTATGACAATGCGCAACGGACGGATGTCCTGCGAAGAGGCCCGCGAGCTGTCGATGACAAAGATGTTTTCTTTCTTCAACAACTCGATGGCCGGAAGCCTGTCTGGTAAATTTAATGGCATGTATAATCGGTTTTATCGTTTCTATGACCACGCAAAATTAGCAAAATCTTACTGAAACGCCTACCATTTTAACGCAACAAGCGGAACGATTTAGAATCTTTATCGTTCCGCTTGCCTAAAAAATACATGCCTGAGCCGAATGGCTTACCAAATCGTCACGCGCTTTTCTTTCGGCACAAACATCGAATCTTTTTCAGTGATACCGAAAGCCTCATACCAAGCGTCGATATGGGGCAATGCGCCGTCCACACGCCAACGTCCCAATGAATGGGGGTCGCTCTTCGTCCGTACGCGGATTTCCTCGTCACGGATATTTCCGGCCCACAGATTTGCATAAGCCAGGAAGAAGCGCTGTTCGGGCGTAAAGCCGTCTTCCGTCTGCAAAGGCTTCTCTTTCATTGCATTTTGGAATGCCGTATATGAAACCATCAAACCACCGTGATCGGCCAGGTTCTCGCCCAAAGTCAAAGCACCGTTCCCTTTCAAACCGGGTAATACCTCTATATTGCTGAAGAAATCCTCCATCACTTTGGCGCGGGCCTCGAAGCGTTCCGCATCGCCCGGTGCCCACCAATCGGTCAGGTTTCCGTTCTTGTCGAACTGACGGCCCTGGTCGTCGAATCCGTGCGTCATCTCATGGCCGATAACCACACCTATGGCTCCATAGTTATAAGCATCGTCGGCCTCCATATCGAAGAACGGCGGCTGAAGAATACCGGCCGGGAAGCAGATTTCATTGGTCGTCGGGTTATAGTAAGCGTTCACCGTCTGCGGAGTCATGTACCATTCGTCACGGTCGACCGGCTTGTTCAACTTCTTGTCTATGACATATGCCAAATCGAACTCATTGCTGCGCACGATGTTGGCCCAGTAACTGTCGTCCTTGATTTCCAAGCCCGAATAGTCGCGCCATTTGTCGGGATAGCCCACCTTGACATAGAAAGATGCCAATTTGTCCAAAGCCACTTTCTTCGTCTCGTCGCTCATCCAATCCTGTACTTTGATACGTTCAGCCAAAGCGTCTTGCAGGTTTTTCACCAGTTTCACCATACGTTCTTTGGCTGCTGCGGGAAAGTATTTCTCTACATATTTCTCGCCTAACCCTTCACCCAATACGCCTTCCACGGTAGCCACAGCTTTCTTCCAGCGCGGACGATCCTGCTGTTTTCCGCTCATTACCCGTCCGTAGAAATCGAAGCTGCAAGCCCGAAGTTCGTCGCTAAGATAGGGAGCCGATGAATTGATCAACTTCCATTCCATGAAAGCTTTCTGGTCTTCCACCGGTGTTTCGGCCAATATCTTTTCCACCTCATGAATCGGATCGGGTTGTCCTACGCTGACTTCTTTCAGTCCCTGAATACCCATCGTACTGAAGAATACATCCCAATCAATTCCGGAATAGTCCTTCTTCAGTTCCTCGTACGTCATCTTATGATAGTTGGCTTCGGGATCACGCTGCTGCACGGCCGAATAAGAAGGAACGGCAATACGGGTTTCAATGCCCATCACGGCCTCCATCTTACGTTTGGCTTCTTCCGGAGTAGAGCCGCACAAGGTGAACATCTTCTCCATATATGCCTTGAACGATTCACGGACATGCACCGTGGCCGAATCATTGTCCAGATAATACTCTTTCTCACCGAGGCTCAAACCGCCTTGCCCGATTTGAAGGAGGTTCATGCTACTGTTCTTGATGTCGGCATCAATGTAGAAGCCGAAGTAACCGGGAAGCCCCTTACTACCGAGTTTAGCCATCTGGGCTATGATTTCCTTGCGGTCCTGGATGGCTGCAATAGCCTCCAAGTCAGCTTGGATAGGGGCATAACCCTCCTTGTTCTGCTTCACGCTGTCCATGGCGATGTTATACAAATCGCCGATTTTCTGTTCCAAAGTACCGGCTTCGTGCTGTCCTTTGGCCATGGCTTCTATCAAGTCGCGCAACTGTTTGTTATTGTTCTCAATCAAGACCTCAAAGTTCCCGTAAGTCGAGTACTCGCCCGTGAGTGGATGAGCCTTGATCCAACCGCCGCAGGCATACTGATAGAAATTATCTCCCGGCTTCGCCTTCTGGTCCAGATTACTCAGTTCGATTCCCGTCTTGGAAACCGATCTGCCACAGCCTGCCAATGCCAAAGAAGCAAAGGCCAGCATAGGGAAAAATTGCTTTAGTTTCATTTTATCATTCATTTAAGATAGTATTTGTAAAATATTCAAGATTGTGCCTCTTCAAGTTCCAACGAAGCCTCTTCCCACGCATTGACAGCCTCGTCCAATTGCTTCTTCAACGCGCCATGGCGTTCATAGATCGAAACATCGGCAGCCCCTTCCGGAGTGGCCAGTTGGTCTTCCAGCATTTTCACTGCGGCCTCCAACTCCCCGATTCGGGCTTCGCACTGTTCCACCGCCTTCTCCAACCTACGGATTTTTTTCTGTTGTTCTTTCTGCTGTTCGTAGCTCAACCGATTGGAAGCCCCTGTTTTTTCCTCCACAAAAGAAACCATCGTCGAAGATGTGGAAAGTGAAGGTTTCTGCAAATCGTTCAAAGATTCGATATTCTTACGCTGCAAGAAGTCATAGATACCTCCCAAATGCTCCTTGACCACTCCCCCGCCGAACTCATACACTTTGGAGACGAGACCGTCGAGAAATTCGCGGTCGTGGCTTACGACTACTACCGTTCCGTCGAAATCCCGTATGGCATCCTTCAACACGTCTTTGGAACGCATGTCCAGGTGGTTCGTAGGTTCGTCGAGAATCAGGAAGTTCACGGGTTCGAGCAAGAGTTTAATCATGGCCAGACGGCTCCGTTCTCCTCCCGACAGCACCTTGACTTTCTTTTCGGAAGCTTCGCCGCCGAACATGAATGCTCCTAATATGTCGCGTATCTTCAAGCGGATGTCTCCCTTGGCCACACGGTCTATCGTGTCGAACACCGTCAGTTCGCCGTCTAAAAGTTGCGCCTGGTTTTGTGCAAAATAACCTATTTGCACGTTATGCCCCAGCTTTAAATTCCCCTCGAAAGGAATCTCACCCATGATACATTTGACTAAGGTAGATTTTCCTTCGCCGTTCTTTCCGACAAACGCCACCTTCTCGCCACGTTTGATGGTCAAGTCCACATCGTGGAACACGACATGTTCCCCGTATGCCTTTCTCACGCCTTCGCAAATCAGAGGATAGTCGCCACTACGCAAGGCAGGCGGGAACTTCAGCCTCAAAGCTGAGTTGTCCACCTCATCAACCTCTATCGGCACCATCTTTTCAAGCTGTTTGATGCGGCTCTGTACCTGTACGGCCTTAGTGGGTTTATAGCGGAACCTTTCGATAAACTCCTTGATGTCGGATATTTCTTTCTGTTGGTTCTCGTATGCACGAAGCTGCTGCTCACGACGTTCTGCGCGTAGCCGCACGTACTCGTCATACTTTACCTTGTAATCGAACACGCGGCCGCAGGAAATTTCCAAGGTACGGTTGGTTACATTATTGATAAAGGCGCGGTCATGGCTCACCAAGACGACGGCATTGGCCTTGGTGGCCAGAAAATTTTCAAGCCACTGTATACTCTCGATGTCCAGATGGTTGGTCGGCTCATCGAGCAACAGCACGTCGGGTCTCCTCAACAGCAACTTGGCCAACTCTATACGCATACGCCATCCTCCGCTGAACTCACGGGTAGGACGGTCGAAATCCTCGCGCGCGAACCCTAACCCCATCAAAGTGCGTTCCAGTTCGGCCTGATAATTCATGCCGCCCATCATCTGAAAACGCTCGCTCTCATGCGTAAACTTTTCCACGAGAGCCATGTAGCTTTCACTGTCGTAATCCGTACGGTCTGCCAGTTCCTGATTCATCCGGTCGAGCCGTTCCTGCATTTGGCTGATATGGGAAAAAGCCTGTTCTGCCTCTTCACGCACCGTATGCTCGTCGCTCAACACCATCACCTGCGGCAGATAGCCGATGGTGGAACCGCCGGAAACAGCCACCGTTCCCGAAGTGGGCTGTTGCAATCCGGCTATAATCTTCAACATGGTGGACTTCCCGGCCCCGTTCTTGCCCACAAGGGCGATACGGTCTTTGTCATTGATGACATACGAAACGTCTTGAAACAACGGGGTCGCCCCGAACTCCACTCTTAATTTCTCAACTGATACCAATGCTTTATAATTTTGCTACAAAAGTAGTGAAAGGTGAGCGCAGAGACAAATAAAAACGAAGTTTTTCTAATTTGACTACGCCGAACCGTATCCTGCTTTATTTTAAAGTAGCGGAACTTAGCGACATTGAGAATCCAAACGGGCGATTTCTGCGGGATTCAAAGCACGATGGTACACCGTATAGCTGCCGATACGGCCATTGCAAGCGTCCAACAGCAAGCCACGCAAATCACAATCGCCCTCCATACTTTGGTCTACCAAGCCGTTGACATACGTGGTCAAACGACCGCCTTCGGCCACTACGGCCAACGTAAAGCGGGAATACGGCTCCACCGGGTACCACTTGCCATTCGTCCCGCGCCCATAACGCAACCAACTGTCAGCCGTACCCAATACGTTACAACTCCTGACGGTTTGCTTTCCTACCGTCAAACAAGGTTTGAACGAAGCGGAATCAGCCTCCCACGACCAATTCTTCCCCTTGCAAACCGTGCCGTGCAAAGGTTGCCCGTCCGTCTCCACGGACACAAATATCGTGAAATCGCCTTTCCGGTATTTTTTGCCAAAATTCATCTTCAGCCCACGGTCAGAAGCGGATGACTCGAACGTCAAACGCTCTCCACGGGACAACAGCCTCTCTTCGAGCTTCACTGGCACTTCTTCCCAGCGGAAATCGCCGTAAATGGATGTGGGATACCCCGGACGGGCTGAACTGACAATCCAATCGAAATAGTCGCCATGCATCCACGCCAGCCGCAAAGGCGAATTTTCGGAATCCGGAAGAATGTAAGGCCGCACGTTGTTCTTACGGGAATGGCGGGTAACAGGCTCTGCCTTCACTTCACCACTGCGGACATCCACCGTGTACTTGACAATCTCATACACACATCCGAACGCCCCGCTGACGGGCACGGAACAATACACCACCTCGGGATGTGCCGGATCTATGGCCATGCCGCCGCTGTAACAACGTTCGATATCCGGTGCCTGGTGGAAATGCCCTCCGCCATGCGCCAAGAAGATTTCCTTCCAGGCCTGTCCGTCCCAATACGTGTAATAGTAATCGTGTTTCTTCTTGTCTCCACTGATTTTGACCATGGCTATCACCGGATGCCCCTGCTTGTCGGTAGCCACCTGCCACACCCAGTCGCGCACACCGGGTGTATGATCCACGACCGCTACCGGGTAATCTACGGCATATTGTTCCGTACGGTTCACCTTAAACGGTCCGTCGGCAATGGTTGACAATACCTGGCCCTGCACGTCTTCCAGTTGCAAAGTCCTGATGTTGACACTATTCAGGTATAACCAGTTCGGATTTTCGTTATCCGGATGACCGGTCGTATAGGTAAACATGATACGGTCTTTCCCGTTGGAATAGTATTTGGCATACGGACGCGCCCCCGTAGACTGCACCATCTGGTAAGGCCCCCAGTCTATCTGCACTTCATCGTTCTCATCCGGCAACGACAACCGCGCGATGGTGGGATGCCAACGGATACCGCGCCAACATAAGTAGATATGCTCCGGGTCGTCGGACAATATGAAAGGAGAAGGATAGGTCGTATTGTCTTTCGTCAGGATTTTCTTCTCTTCACCCAGCGTCGTAATGTCGCCGGGGACTTGGGAAATACGGTAATAAAAACAGGGTTCGTCGGTATGCCGCGAATAGAATATCATGACACGTTCGTCCGGCAGTACCAGAAACGTCGGATTGTTATGGTCGTCCGGTTGGAAATAAGAGCGTATCAGCACTTCCGACCTCCTTCCCTTCAAAAAGTCATATTGAACGGCCTTCACAGCCCCATGCACGTCAATATAACCGACATAACTGCTGTTTATCGTACCGCTTGCATTCTCATAATGCAACGCACGCGGGTCGGCAAACCAGCACCATGCACCTTCGTCTGCCAGTTTGTCACCTTCGTAAACCGTAGCCTCGGCGGGAGAAAGAAGATTTTGTGCAGCCGCCGTCCCTGCAAGTCCGGCCCAAACGGCCATGACCATCAGAAATAACTTTTTCATGAATATGGATTAGTTTAATGATTCCGCCTTTTTAGATAAATCGCTCCCGCTCGGCAGACCCTGAGCAAGCTCGGTCTGCGCTCGCTTACTCGCGATTTTCCGGCTCTCGCCTATCATGTAATAATAAGCCGCACAAGCCGTCAAGAAATATATTCCGGCCTGAATCCACAGGCCGACATACTCGAATGTCACATCCTCCAATAAAGCCCCCATCGTATTGATACGTACGAAACCGTTGATGCCGAACGTGGAAGGGGCCAACCAAGATACATATTTCCAAAAATCGGGCACAGCCACTCCCGGCCATGAAATCCCCGAAATGAACAACAAGGGCAAGGAGGTGAATACAAATATCAACATACAAGTCTCACGCTGGTACACCAAAATGGAACACGTCATGGCAAAGAATATACATGCCAACAAATAAGGCACCATAAACGCCAGCAAGTCGGATGCCTGAGGAATTTGAGCCAAATGGAACAGTTGCGGCACTACAATCAACACCCACACGCTCACCAAAGCATACAGCATCAGGTAGCACAGTGCCTTGCCCAACACCAAACGCACCGTACCTCTCCCTGTCCCTTGAACCAGTTGGGTATGCAACGTAGCCCGTTCGCGGGCAGAACCGTTTATCAGTCCTATACCCAGAAGCAGCGTCTGCTGGATGACCAGCATCAACACAGCCGGAATCAGGAAACTGGCAAACCCGTTCGTCGGATTGAACAAAGCCACACTCTCGTACAACAAAGGTGCGGTAGACACTTCATCCTGCCGCACGGTGGTATTCCCCATCCGTTTGATCTGCAATTCGGTGTTCATATCCAAAGACACGTCCGTACACGCCGTCAGCAGCGCTTTGTAGTAAAGCAATCCGCTCATGTCGCAGTACAAACCGACATACGCCTGTTGCATCCGGTTGACCTTACGGCTGAAATCATCCGGAATACGGATGATGCCATATGCTTTCGTGCGGCGCATCAATTCTTTCGCCTCTTCCATATTTCCCGTCCGCGCCACGACTTTTACATCGGGAGAAGCATCGACCCTGCGGACAAAGTCGCGGCTGAAAGCCGTATTCGCCCCATCGACCACCACCGCCGGGACTTCCCTGACCGTTTCTCCCGTATAAATAAAAGCATAGAGCAAGGGATAAAGTACCGGTACCAGAATAAAAAAGATCAGTACTCCCTGGTCACGCACCACGCGACCGGCTTCCTTACGCCATATAAAAAACGTATCACTGACAGCCTCACGGAATAGGATATGCAATTCTTTTATCGTTCTCATGACAGATTAAGGTATATAATCATAGTTCAACATGACCGTACGCAACCGCTTGAGCAATAGCAACGGAAGTAAAACGAACAACAACAAAGCCAAATAAGGCTTCCAAGCATAAACCATCGGGTAGCCGTTCAGCGTCTGACTGACATAAATCAGAAAATAATGCCTCAACGGGAATAAATTACTCAGTACTTGCAAAGCCGGATGCATAGCCATCACCGGAAACGAAAAGCCCGAAATGGAGAACGAAACGACGCCCCACAACGAACTGGCACTCAGAGCCAACCGCAACGTGGGCAGGACAGAAATGAGAAACACTCCGAAAGCCTGCGACGCCAGCACCATCAAAAAAGCGGCACACAACAGCGGACCGATACCGCTATGGCACGGGAACCCCAATATGCCATAAAGGTAAGCGTCGTAAGCTGCGGCTACGCTGAAAAAGATGACCGTATGAGGAAGCAATTTGCCCACGAGAGCATTCCACATCCGGTTGTCCGCCATGGCCAACCACTCCTTCCCGGTACCCTCCTTGATTTCGCTCCCGATGGCAAAGACCGTGACCATGAATATCATAATCATCAAGATGCCGGGCAGAATCGTATTGTTCAAATAGACCGAATAGTTCAGCCACGGATTAGACAAAGCGTGCGTGTCGATGACGATCGGTTGTAAGAAGGCCATAGCCGTACGCTCGTCCATTCCTTTGGCCTGCAACGTCTGCAAGCCGACCGAAGCATTGGCCAATACGGACATCGTACGTAAATCACGATATATCAATGAGCCGGCAATAAGCAGGCTGTTATTGGTATAAAAAGACACCGTGGGTTGCCGGCTCGACAGAATCTTCTCGGTAGTGCCCTCTGGGATATAGTAGAAAGCATAAATTTTACCTTGTTGCATGGCTCGCCGCGCCTCACTGACCGAGGCATAATCTTCTGTCAGGTGCACTTGGCTGAAAGCATCCATGTTACGCAATATTTCCCGCGTAGTGGACGTATTGTCTTCGTCCACTACTCCCACGGGCATATCCTTGGGCAACCCCTCGTACATCAGCGTGGTAAAGAAAAGGCAACAAAGGAGTGGAGCCGCTACCATACAACAAAGGTACAACGGCCGGGAAACCAGCCGCCGTAACTCACGCACCATAATGCCTGCTATACCATGAGACGCCTGCATGCCCGTTGCCTCCTTATCGTTTGATGATGACCGACATGCCCGGACGAAGCACTTCCTTCACTCCCACCGGAACCGCACGCACCTCAAACGTTTTCAGGTCGAATTGTCCGGTGGTTTTAGTAGCTTTCCATGCCGCATAAGTTCCTCGGTCCTTCATGTAAGTCACTTTCAGTTTGATGTCTTTACCGAAAGCAGGCACGTACGCCGTGAATTCTTTTCCTACGGTCAAACCGCTTAACAAATCTTCACGCACATTGAATGTCGCCCAACGGTCGTCCAGCATCGTAATGTTCATGATAGGCGCTCCCGTACCGACCAATTCCCCCGTTTCGGGGAAAATCTCGGAGACTTCACCGTCCATCTGCGCCAATAATATAGTCTCTTTCATGTAAGACTCCACCTCGGCAATCGCCCCCTTCGCACGTGCGACTTGTGCGGCTGCCGCTTCCTTGTCCTCACGCTGTGCGCCATTACGCGCCATTTCGTACTGTGCCCGCGCGGCGCGTTCCGTGGCTTTCATCGCCTGGTAATTCGCATAAGCCTCGTCACGCTTCTGCGCGCTCATCACTCCTTCTTCGAACAAACGGTCGACCCGACGATAAGACTTCTCGGCGATGTCCAGACCGGCTTTCGCCTTTTGCCACATCTCGTATGCCCCCTGCAACTGTTCTGCCCGCGTCCCGCGGTCGGCTTTCTCTTTAATCGCCTGAGCTGCCTGACCGGCTGCTTCGGCCTGCGACAGTTTGGCAGCCACATCCGGAGCCTCCAATACGACCAGCGTATCCCCGGCTCTCACGTGATCGCCCTCTTTCACATAGAAATGCAATATCCTACCCGGCACCTTACTGGAAACCCTATATTCAGATGCCTCCATTTGTCCCTGAATCGACTCATCGTCATGCCCCAACAGAAGCATGCCTGCCACAGCCACGGCCGCAATGACCACCACGAGCGTTACCAACGCCCACATCACATTATTATTTTGTTTCTTGAGTTCCATACATCCATTTACATTTTATTATCGTCAAGGTTTCATTCTCATTATAATCCCGGGCCTAACGTACCCATAGCCTTTTGCAGGTAAGTCTGTGCCAGTTTCAAGTCTATCTGTGCATCAATCCTATCCGACTGGGCGGAAAGCCAGGCGGTTTGGGCTTCCATGACATTCGTCACGGGAACCACTCCTTCCTTGAATCCCTTATCGGCATAACGGAGATTCTCTTCCGCTTTTTCCATGTTCTTCTCCGACAAAGCCAGTCTTTTTTGTGCTTCCGTATTCTTAAACAGACTTTGATTGACCTGTAATTCTATCTTTTCCTGCGCTTCGGTCTGCTGCAAACGGGCGATATTGACTTCACTTTTGGCGGCCTTTACCTTATATATACCCTCATTCCAATGAAAAATAGGCACGGAAAGCATGATGCCCACGTTCCACATCCCACGGAACTTATTCTCGAAACCGTTCAACAATGAAGGATTGGAAACCAAATACCCACCGGTCAAAGCCAACGAAGGCAGCATTTCCGAACGAACCACCCGTACTTTGTCTTCGTATATCTTATGAGCCCAATCCAAACTTTTCAATTCCGGACGATTAGTCCACGCCCGTTGTACGGCATCATCGGGTACCGTCTCCGACACTTGCAAATCCGTCCGGCTTTGCATAAATCGCTCACGCTCGGCAGAGGCAAGCGAGCTTGTCCCTGCGCTCGCTAACTCGCGATTTTCATCCGTCAGCGTGAACTTCGTGTCCAAATCCATACCACACAACTGACAAAGCACCATTTTAGACAAAGCCAAACCATTGTCAACCTTAGTCAATAACATTTCAGCTTCGTTTACTTTCACCTTTACCGTCAATCCGTCCGCCTTGGTAGCCACTCCTTCCCTTATCATCTTCTCCACATCGCCGTCCAGACGGTTTACCAAGTCCAGGAAGCTCTCCGCCATCTTTTTCTTATAGCTCAAAGACACGACTGTCCAATAGGCATCGTCCGTGTTGAGAATCAAATCCTGCAACTGGGCATCATGCTGCGTACGCGCCAATGCTTCGGAAAACTTCGTGATACGGTGATAAGCCCTGATTTTACCCCCCATATACAAAGGTTGCATCAGTGTCACAGCTCCGGCCCACATGTTACGGGTATCCGTCCGCAAGGCATCCGTCAGTTCATTGCCCAACTGGTTTAAAGCCGTGGACATACCGTCCAGTTTTCCGCTCTGTATGGCCTGCTGCAAAGAAGCCGCCAACTGGGGATTCGTCTGTGCGATATGCTGGATGATAGGAGTAGCCGCCTGTGTCAACCCTTGCTGCAACGAGGTTCCCATGTGGTTCAGAGCCGATTTCTGCCCGTCGTTCAACAATGAGATTTCATCACTGAAATACATGTACGTTCCCGTGGCCGAGAAATCCGGAAGGAAGTTGGTAAATGCCGCTTTCCGGTCATAATGCGCCTTCCGCATCCTTTCTTTGGCTATCAGCAGGCTCTTGTTGTTTGCAATGGCCATATTCCGGCAACTATCCAGGCTGAGCACACGCTGCGCGTGTAACATGCTGAAAAAAGCCGCGAGAATCAAAAAGCCGAAAAGTCTTTTCATCTTGTCTGTTTTTAATATTCCGCTTGATCGTCACCTGAAAATTGCATAGGCAACGATGCAAAAGTATAACAAAAATAGGTCAAATCCTCATGATTTAACCTATTTTCGTACATATTGCACATTCCTCAACATTTCTACTTCTCATAGTTGAAGCTTGCGTTTCCGATATTATGCCCATCGGCAAAAACCGACACGCGATAAGTACCCTTGCTCAAAAACTCATTGACGTCCCAATATACCGTCACCGACGTAGCTTCTCCGTTATATTCGATATCCTTTTTAGCAGAATACTCCAAATTCCGGTTCTCATAGACAAACGTTCCTCCGTTCGTCAGCACTTCGTTGTTCGGTTTGGTGATGCGCACATAAATACTCCGGTTTCCGGCTTGTGCCGTAATGTTCCTCGCAATGACAAAGCTGACGACAAACTTCTTCACATCCTTGACTTTACGGGCCTTCTTCCCACGCTTGTTCTGTCCGACCATAGAAATTCCCGTGGCATCCAGTTGGGAAGCGATGGCCACTTTCTCGCTCAGCGTTTCCTTTTCCGTAGACAGGTTCGTGATAGTCTGCGTAGCCTGGGTGTACTGGGCTTTCACCTGTTGGTTCTCGCTACGAAGCTGCTCGTTTACTCGGTTCAACGAATCTATTTCATGCACATAGCTTCTCAAGATGCTGCGCAACGTGGCCAATTCTTTTTTCAGACGCATGATTTCGGCCGCATCAGTGGCTTTCACTTGCTTCAATTCAGCCAACAACTCTTCCGTCCGTTGCTGCTCCTTATCCAACTGGGCGATCAGCGAATCATTGTTGATTTGCGTTTTCATTTCGCTGTACTGCTGGGCAAAGCGGGCATATTCGTTTTCCATCTCCCTTTTGTCCATTTCCGCCAGTTTCAGCATTTCCTCTTTCTCCGCACTCTCCTGCATGTAAGAATAGACCATGTAGCCTAATCCCGCACAAAGGAGCAAGACTACGACCGAAGCAATGATGATTATCTTTTTCTTGTCCATAGTTGAAGTGTTTTTCGCGTTCCTCGCACGCGCTCCCAAACTTATTTATAATAACGGACGCAAAGATAATTCTTTTCTGCCAAGGCAAAAAGCATTTTTCAACTTTTAAAAAGAAAAAAGTAGCGGCTGATTTTATATAGATACAAACTTTTTTCCTAATTTCGCGACCAATTACAGAAAATTAACATCCTCGTCATCATGATGAAAAGACTTTTTGCCGGGCGTTTCATCCGCTCGATAGGTTACCTTTTAAGTGTACATCTCGTAGCATTGCTGTTCTTCTTCGGACTCCGTGTCGCGCTTTTTATCGCCACAGACTATGATTTCCCGAAAGAGATATCGGAAGACTATGCCTTGCAAAGCGTGGCGTTCCTGCGCGGCCTCTGGTTCGACAATGTCATCGCCTGTTACATCCTGCTGCTGCCGTTGGCTGTATTCTGGATAGCCGGATGGTTCGGCTACACCGCCCGTTGGCTTTACCGCTCCTCTGCGTTCTTCTTCATCTTTTTCTATTCGCTGTGTTTCATCATTTCCGCAGCCAATATCCCTTATTTCGCCTACTTCTTCAAGCCCATCAATTCCTCCATATTCAACTGGTTCGACTACGCAGGCACCACAGCGGGAATGGTATTCGGCGAAACGTCCTATTACCTTCCCATCGCCTTGGGACTGACAGCCATCGCGGCTTTTGCCTACATTACCCTCCGGCTGTCGCGCACGTTCTTCCTTTTAAACCGGAACGCCGCGCCCCCGGCAAACAGATGGAAAGCCGCCGCCTTTACGTTTGTGGCCGGAGCCGCCCTTATAGGCTTGTGCTTTTTCGGCATCCGCGGACGGCGGGGTTATAACCCCATAAAAGTAAGCCAGGCCTATTACTGCAATGATGCCTTCCTGAACCAATTAGGGATTAACCCGGTATTCAACCTGATGAACAGCGCCATCGACGACAACCGGAAGGAAAACCGCCTCCTGCACCTCATGGCGGAAGACGAAGCCATAGCCCGCGTGCAAACCCTCCTCGGACGGAAGGGCATGGACGGCATATCGCCCATCGCACGCCGCGTGGAAGCCGACAGCCTGCCGACACGCCGCAACGTGGTCGTCATCCTCATGGAGTCCATGTCGGCTCACCTGATGCAAACTTTCGGTCACGAAACCAGCCTTACGCCCTTCCTCGACAGTCTGTGGCAACAATCGCTCAGCTTCAGCCATTTCTATTCATCCGGCATCCACACCAACCATGGCATGTATTCCTCGCTCTATTCGTTCCCGGCCATGATGAAGCGCAACGCCATGAAAGGCTCCGTCATTCCGGTCTACTCCGGCCTGCCCACCGTACTGAAAGAAAACGGTTACCATAACATGTTCTTCATGACGCACGAATCGCAATACGACAACATGAACGCCTTTTTCCGTACCAACGGTTTCGACGACATTTATTCGCAGGAAAACTACCCGGCGGACAAGGTGGTCAACGGATTCGGCGTACAAGACGACTTCCTATTCCAATACGCCCTGCCCGTGCTCGACCGGCAAGCCCAAAGCGGACAACCGTTTTTCAGCGTCCTGCTCACTATCAGCAACCATCCGCCTTACATCATCCCGCCCTACTTCCATCCGCGCAGCCGGACAACGGAAGAACAAATCGTGGAATATGCCGACTGGTCCATCCGGAACTTCATGACGGAAGCCCTCAAACGTCCTTGGGCGGACAACACGCTGTTCGTCCTCTTGGGTGACCACGGTAAACTGGTGGGCACGCCCGAATGCGAAAGCCCGCAATCGTATAACCACATCCCGCTCATGATTTACGGGCGGGACATAGCTCCGCGCATCGTGGACGCTTACGGCGGGCAGGTGGATTTGGCCCCGACCCTTTTGGGCCTGTTAGGCATCGGCTACGTGCAAAACGATTTCGGTATGGATTTGCTGAAAGAGAAGCGTCCTTATATGTATTTCACGGCCGACAACCTCATCGGCGTGAGAGACTCGTCACGCCTGTTCCTTTACTTTCCGGACACGCAACAGGAAATCCGATACCGCACGGAGGGTATGACGGTGCAGGCTGCTGAGGACGACCCTGTTTTCCGCGACATGAAGCAATACGGTTTTGCCATGCTCCAATGCGCCGAGACACTGGTGCAGCGGCAACAAACCCTCAACCATCCTCATGGGGACAGGCGGTAGAAAGCGGATCCGGCTCCCTCCTTCCTGAATTTGACATTCTGTCAAAAAGTCAAATCCAAGCATACGAGAATGTCGTATTTGCAGCCCTGTTGGACAAACGGCACAAATACGCCATTCTCATGTGTTTACCCATTAACAAAAAGTCAGCCTGCACCCGTTCCGGCTTTCATTCGGACATCCGGCATGCCCAACCGTCCGCATCCCCATGGAAATCCGTCAGCATCCGCAGGGTTATCATGGCAAAACGACACACGGATGACGACATTTTCCGGTCTCCAAATAGAGGAAAAAACGGACTTTTCCTCCTATCTTTCCACCCTTTCCTGGGCATTCGTCCCCGTTTTTATCCACCCTGTGAAACCGTTCTGCGGCAAATGATTTTTCATTCGCCTGCAAACGAAAAATTTTCTTCCTCATGGTAAATTGTATATATACGGAATATCATTGCATAACCGGCTCGCAATATGAATATTTATTCAAAACAGACGCCTAAGAGAGAGCTGAAAGAGGTTCTACATTGCTGAAATAAAATGCAAAAAGTAACAGAATGACAACTTCTCGCCCTCCATTTCGCACGAAATCGCTTGGAAATGATTTCTTTTTTGTGTATATTTGCATACGGTGATACATGCCGTAGAAAGGAGCCACCAAGAACAACATACGATTTTACGAACCGATTCCGGAAACGGACATGGCACGCGTCACGGCTACCGTCGCGACGTTCAACTCCGGACGGACATCCGAAAACGGTTTTTATGCCATCAGCATCGCTACGCCTTACCGGCGGTATTATGCCTTGTGGCGCATATTCACAGACGAACGCCCTCCCCTCTTTATCCGTACGCTGGCCGATACATTCGTCATGGCCGCAGGCAAAGCCATGGACTTGCTGAAGTACTGCAAGGTAACCCTGAAGTGGGTGGACAATACTTTTTTCATTCCTTATTACGAACAGACTTACGACACGTTGACTTTCGGAAAATACCGGGGCAAACGCATCGCGGAAGTCTACTACATCGACCCGAACTACGTGCTGTGGATGGCCAACCGCTTCGAACCGGAAAAGAAAAAGCTCCTGAAACTAAAAGAAACCGCACAATGTTTTGCCGTGGTACACGCGGAACTCGGTCCCCCGCGACGGCCTGCCTACCGTTCGCCCAGCCGTTACGTCGGGGAGAAAGGGAAAAAACTGGAAGCCCTCCGACTGAAAATTTTATATGTCAAACAGCAAGTGGACACTTACAAGCCGGACTTTTATATCGACCAACGCATTCTGGCCGCAGACAGCCAAGGAAACCGTTATACTTTCACCGAAAAAGCGGCCGGAAGAAGCCAGACGCCCAAAGCATTGAGTTGCTTCAGCCGCCAGCTTTCGCCCGGCATGGAAATCACGCTTTCCGCCCGCGTCATGGGACATTACGAGAGTCAGGGCGTGAAATATACGCGTTTAGGATACGTGAAATACAGTTGACGGCTATTCCAAAACCGTCACCTTACGTACCACAATCTCCTGCAAAGGGCGCTCTTTTGCCGTACGCACTTTTTCTATGGCCTCAGCCACTTGCAGTCCTTCCACGACCTCGCCGAACACGGTGTATTCTCCGTCCAAATGGGGCGCACCGCCCACTGTGGTATAGGCCTGTTTCTGCGTTTCGTCGAACGGCACAGGCGGATGGGCGGCCACCTTTGCTTCCGCCTCATGCAACAAAGAGTCTTTCAGGCTTTCCAACTTTTCGGTTTCGCCACGACGGCGCATCAGGTACATTTCTTTGAGATGGCCTCGCGAAAGTTCCTCGTAAAGCGTATCCACCCGGCTTTGGTAAATGGCCGAATAAAGCTCCATCAACGAACTTGGCGTATAGGTCTTTCCCGTCACGATATAGAACTGCGTACCGCTGGAGGCCTTTTCGGGATTCACGTCATCCCCCATACGGGCTGCCGCCAATGCGCCTTTCTTATGGAAATGGCGCGGATAACGGATTTCCGCCGGAATCGTATAACGGTAGGCCGCAGTATCCACGGCCGGTTTCATTCCCCCGGGTTTGAGGGCCGGGTCTCCGGTCTGCACCATAAAGCCCCGTACGACACGATGAAACAAAATATTGTCATACGCCCCCGCACGGGCTAACTTGATGAAATTATCACGATGCTTGGGCGTATCGTTATACAACTTCACCTTCATGTCGCCCATAGAGGTTTCTATCAGTACTTCAGTCTCTTCCATTGCTTTCTTCTTTTGCGGACCGCAAGACATTACAGCCATGCAGCACGCGATATAAATCATACTTTTCAAATTCATGCAACCGACGGATGACGATTATTATCCTGCAAAAATAATGAATTCATGGAGTTTTTATTTTATTTTTGTGAAAAAATCCTCCCGAATTCAAAAAAAAGCCGTTCCTTTGTAGTACACTATAACTGAGATTATGAAAAAAAGAATCCTGAAATGGGTAATCGGCATTTTACTCACCCCTATCATACTATTCTTCATATTGGCTACACTGCTTTATCTTCCCCCCATACAAGATTTTGCCGTACGCAAGGCCACGGCCTATCTGTCTGAGACCACCGGTATGAAAGTGCATATAGGCCGACTGCGGTTGACCTTCCTTTTCGATATCGACTTGCAGGACGTGCAAATAATAGACGGGCAGGACGACAGTCTGCTGGATGTGGAACGTCTGAGCGTGGATTTGAGTTTCGCATCCCTGCTACACGGGGAAATTGACGTGGAAGGCATCGAACTGACCCGTGCCGCAGTCAATACCAAATCCATGATTGCCGGGGTGGAAATCAAGGGAAGCATAGGACGTTTCTTCGTAAACTCCCACGGTATAGAAATCCCGCAGGAAATGGTGACGGTGAATACGGCCCTTCTTTCGGATGCCGACGTGGCTATCGCTCTGACCGATTCCACGACGGAAGACACGACCGCCAGTTCGCCGGTGAACTGGAAAATCGCCCTTGGGCAAGTGGATCTGGCACGCACCCGGGTACGGTTCAGCATGCCGGGCGACAGTATGACCGTTTCGGGTGGAATCCTTACGGCAGCCCTGCGGAACGGTCTCATAGACTTAGGACAAGCCTTGTACACGGTGGAAACTTTCGACTTGCACGCCGATTCGCTATTCTACGACCTGCCATACGAGAAAACCGCAGAAGGACTGGATGTCAACCATATCGCACTTCGGGACATCGGCCTGGGCATCGACAGTATCACATTCGACGGAAACGCCTTGGGGCTTTCACTGGCTTTGCGCGAAACGCACATGAAAGAAAAAAGCGGTCTGGAAATCCGTTCGCTGACAGGGCACTTCAATATGGATTCCACTTCTCTGCATGTACCCGGACTGGTACTTCGCACCCCGGATTCTTACATCAGGACACAAGCTGACATGGACCTTTCCGCCGTAGCCGAACAGCCCCAAGGAAAAATGTCCGCCCGGCTTATGGGAGAACTGGGCAAACAGGACGTATTATTGTTTGCCGGAGGATTGCCCCCGGCCTTTGTCAAGGCTTATCCCAACTCCCCCGTCATCTTACGGTTGTCGGCCGACGGGAATCTGGATACGCTGAACCTCACGACCGCAGAAGCACGGCTGGCCGGCGCTTTCGAACTGAAAGCCGACGGAAAGATGTTCCGGTTGGCGGACTCCGTACGAAGGTCGGGACACGTGAATCTGAACCTGCGTACACGCAATCTCGATTTTGCGAGGGCATTGGCCGGAGAAGAGGCGCTGAAAGACATAGCCCTGCCCCCGATGCGACTGGACGGGAATGTGGGGCTGAACGGACAAAAATACACCGCTGACCTCCGTTTAAGGGAAGGAAAAGGAAACGTGCAAGTAAAAGGAGGATTCGACGCGGCACGCATGGCCTACCAGGCGAAACTGGCCATAAAGGACCTGCAACTCCATCACTTCTTACCCAAAGATTCCCTGTACGGCCTGTCCCTCACGGCATCTGCCAAGGGCGTCGGAACGGATTTCTTCAACCGGCATACCCGGATGCAGGCCGACATGACATTAGAAAGCCTGCAATACGGACAACTGCATCTCAGTGACATCAAACTGGATGCCGGATTACAAAAAGGTAACGGTCACGTCGCGCTCGACAGCCATAACCCGCTATTGGATATGCGTTCCAGAATCGACGCGCTGCTGAGCCGACATAATACCGACCTGACTTTCAGTATGGATATGCGCAGCATCGACCTGTATGCCCTGCGACTGACTGACAAACCGTTCAAGGCCGGCATGTGCTTGCACATGGACGGCAGTACGAACCTGAAAAACGCTCATACGGTACACGGAACGGTATCGGATATCTCTCTCATAATGCAGGATTCGGTATTCCGCCCCAAAGATTTGGCCATGAATGTGCTGGCTCTTCCGGACACTACGTATGCCGACATTTCGGCCGGTGACTTCAAACTGCATCTTGACGGCCGCGACGGATATGAGACGCTGATGAAAAAAAGCGAAGAATTCATGGCTGTGGCCGACCAGCAACTGCAACGCCGGCATCTGAATCAGGACTCACTCAAGATTTTCCTGCCACGCATGACGCTCAATATGGTGTCGGGAAAAAACAACCCCGTGGCCAACTATCTGACGGCTATGGGCTACTCTCTCAACGAATTGAAGCTGAACCTGAATGCCGACCCCGAAATCGGCCTGAACGGAGGCGGCCATATTTACACGATGAATGCAGGAGGCATCTTACTGGATACGATACAGATGCACATCTTTCAGGATACGACCGGCGTAAAAATGGACGGACGGGTGCGAAACGGCCCCAAGAACAAACAATTCGTATTCGAGTCCCGGCTGAATGCTTATCTGCACTCCACCGGAGCGGGAATCAATTTGATTTATCTAGACGACAAGCGTAAAAAAGGAGTGGATCTGGGGCTGAGAGCCGACGTGCAAGACAATGGCATCAAAATTGTGTTCTCACAAATTCATCCGATTATCGCCTATCGAAAATTCGATATCAACGAGGATAACTACATATTCCTGGGGAACGACAGGCGGGTGGAAGCGGATGTGAATATGCTCGCTGACGACGGAACGGGAGCCAGGATTTACTCGACGCCCAATCCGGAAGCTTTGCAAGACCTGTCCGTCAACCTGAACCATGTAAACCTAAAGGAACTGACCGCCGTCATTCCGTACGCTCCACGCATCTCCGGATTAATGCAAACCGACGCCCACTTGATACAAACGGAGGAAAACCTGTCCGTCGTAGCCGACGTCTCGGTGAAAGACATGGCGTACGAAGATGCACCGCTGGGCAATATCGGCCTGGGAATGGTCTACCTGCCCAACAACGACGGGACGCATTTCGTAGATGCACGTATTTCGCATAACGAAGCAGAAGTCCTGACGCTTTCAGGAGCTTACAAAGACAACGGCAAAAGCGGAACGATAGAGGCGGACTTGGATTTGGCAGACTTCCCGCTGTCGTTGGCCAACGGTTTTGTCCCGGACCAGATGGCGGCTTTAGGCGGTATGGCCGACGGCTGCATGAAGGTGAGCGGCCCGACCGACCGACCCGTCGTAGAAGGATGGCTGGCCACCAAAGCCATGAAAATAACGTCATCCGAGTACAGTTTGAACCTGCGTCTGGAGGATGATACCATCAAGGTAAGGCAAAGCCACCTGAATTTAGACAAGTTGAACGTATATTCCACAGGAAAGAACCCGCTCGTGTTCGACGGAACGGTGGATTTCGCCAACTTCGATAATATCTTGCTCGACCTGAAAATGAATGCATCCAACTTCGAACTCATCAACGCCAAACGCACCCAACAGGCATCGGCCTACGGAAAAGTGTACGTGGATGTCAATGCACGAATGGCCGGGAATCTGAACAATATCAACATCAACGGACGTTTGGGGGTATTGGGAAGCACCGACGTGACGTACGTGCTGAAAGACACTCCGCTTTCATCGGAAGACCGGTTGAGCGGCCTGGTCACGTTCGTAGACTTCAGCGATACTACGACCGTGGCCACCCAGGAAGAAGTACAGCCCATGAACATGAACGTGATGATGCAAATCAGCATAGACCAGGGTACACAGGTACACTGCCTGCTGAGTGCCGACCGCTCCAAATACGTTGATCTGGAAGGGGGCGGCGAGCTGACCATGAACTATACTCCGCAGGGAGAACTGACGCTCACCGGACGTTATACGGTGCTGAACGGAGAAATGAAATACTCACTTCCGGTTATCCCTTTGAAGACATTCACCATCGCCTCGGGCAGTTATGTGGATTTCAACGGGCCTATCCTGAATCCTACTTTGAACATCTCGGCGTCCGAACGTATGCGTGCCACCGTGACGGAAAACGATACCCCACGCACCGTTTCCTTCGAAGTGGGGCTGTCCATCACGCGTACGTTGGAAAACATGGGGCTGGAGTTTACCATCGCAGCCCCTGAAGACATGACCGTACAGAACCAACTCGCAGCCATGTCGATAGAGGAGCGCGGGAAAGTGGCCGTCACCATGTTGGCCACCGGCATGTACTTGTTGGGAGATAATGAAAGCGGAGGATTCTCTACGACCAATGCCCTGAACGCCTTGTTGCAAAGCGAAATCACCAACATTGCAGGCAAGGCTCTTGAAACCATAGACTTGAGCCTCGGCGTAGACCAGGAAACTACGGCCGAAGGAACGGAGCGCACGGATTACTCATTCCGCTTTGCCAAACGCTTCTGGGGCAACCGTGTGAGCATCATCGTGGGCGGTAAAGTGTCCACGGGCGAGAATGTGGAAAACACCGGCCAGTCGTTGATAGATAATGTATCGTTAGAATATCGCTTGGACAAGAGTGCCACACGTTACGTCACCCTATTCTATGACAAGAGTTATGAGTCTTTGTTGGAAGGCGAAATCACCGAAATGGGAGCCGGTCTCGTACTGAGGCGTAAAATGACACGTTTAGGGGAACTGTTTATCTTCAAGAACAGAAAAAAGAATGAACCTCAACACGAAAAAGAGAAGAAATGATGAAGACAAGACTGAAGATATATTGTGGTGTGATCCTGTGCTGCGGTCTGGCGGCAGGGTGCTCAACGACCAAGAACCTTCCCGAAGAAGAGGTTTTGTACACCGGTATCAAGGAAATAGACTATGGCCAAAAGTCGAAAAAGAAAGCCAAGAAAAAAGCTAAACAAAAGGAGGAAGAAGGAGTCATTACCTCTCTGGCCGATGCTTACAAAGCTGTAGACGATTTACTCACACAAAGAGATTTGTCTGTGCTGAAACGGAAAGAGGAATTGACTCAGGAGCAAAAGGACTCCATCGCCGCCGTGCAACGTATCGAAGAAGAGGCGTATGAAACGGCGAAGGAAGAAGTGGATGCGGCACTGGCTTACGCCCCGAACAACGCTCTGTTCGGAAGTTCGTCCTACCGTATTCCGTTTCCCACCGGACTGTGGATATACAACGCTTTAGTGGGCAAGAAGTCACGCTTCGCAAAATGGTTATTCGATACGTTTGCAGGTACTCCGGTCTTCATCAGTACCGTCAATCCGAAAACCCGCGCACTCGTAGCACAAAACACACTCCGGAACTACGGTTATTTCAACGGTACCGTGGATTATGAAATCCTACCGGAAAAGAACCCCAAAAAGGCCAAAATCAGCTATACTGTCAGACCGCGCAATCTGTTTCGTCTGGACTCCATAGCCTACCTGCGCTTTCCGGCTGTGGGCGACAACCTGATACGGGAAACGTTCCGGCAACGTACCCTTTTCAGCGGCGATCCGTTCAGCGTAATCAATCTCGATGCCGAAAGGACCCGTATTTATAACATGTTCCGTAATTCCGGTTATTTCTACTACAAACCGGAATACATCACCTATCGTGCCGATACCATACAGCGTCCGGGATTCGTACAACTGCAAGTCGTACCGGCCGACGGCATTCCCGCATCGGCCAACAAAAGGTATTACCTCGGACGGACCACCGTCAATCTGTTCAATAATGATTCTTATGAACTGACCGACACGCTACAGTTTCGCGATTACACCTTATATTATGACGGAGGAAAGAAAGGCAAAATCCCTTTGCGCTTCGGTGCCCTCCGGCGTAATCTGTTCTATCGGAAAGGCATGCTCTACCGACAGGACATTATGAGCTTCGTACAACAGCAACTCTCGGAAATGAATGTGTTCAGCACGGTAAACCTGAAATACGTTCCACGTGATACCACTGCACTCAACGATACGCTCGACATCGAAATCACCGGTATCTTGGACAAACCCTACGACGGGGAGTTCACCACAAAGGTAACCTCTAAAAGCAATGGGCAGATCGGTCCGGGACTCTCGTTCAGCATGTCCAAACGCAATGCTTTCCGAGGAGCGGAAAAGCTGAAATTCGAAGTACACGGATCATACGAATGGCAAACCAACTCCACCGTACAGGGACGTAGTTCCGTCATCAACTCCTACGAATACGGTACTTCATTGTCGTTGGACTATCCCCGACTGATATTTCCCGGGGCACGTAAGTTCTCCCGACGCGCCAAAACGAGCACCTCGTTTGTACTGGATGCTACATGGATGAACCGGGCCAACTATTTCGGCATGGTGTCTTTGAGCGCACGGGCGGCCTATACTTACCAAGCGCGTCCTACAATCAAACACGAATTCGTCCCGTTCCGCTTGGATTACGACGAACTGTTGAGTACAACCGCCACTTTCGACTCTATCATGAACGTCAACCAGGCACTCTACGTAAGTATGCGCGACCAGTTCGTTCCTTCCATGCGATACACTTTCACTTATTCCAGTCCGCGCAAGGCACGCAATCCGCGTACTTTCATCTTTGAAGTGAAAGAAAGCGGAAACATCACCTCCGGTATTTACGCCGCTTTCGGTAAACCGTTCAACCAAAAAGACAAGAAACTTTTCAACGTGCCTTTTGCACAGTATATCCGTTTTCTGGCTGAGTTCAGAGAAGAATTCCGCCTTACCCCCCGTACAAGTATCGCCACGCGAGTGGGAACCGGCGTGATATTCAGTTACGGAAACTCTACCGCAGCTCCTTACAACGATCTCTTCAGCGTAGGTGGTGCCAACAGTATCCGTGCGTTCACCGTCCGCGGCGTGGGACCGGGTAGCTATATTCCGGGCGCGTCGGCCTATTCCTATATCGACCAAATGGGAGACTTCAAAATCGAAATGAACGCCGAGTATCGCTTCCCCATCGTTTCTATGCTTTCCGGAGCCGTATTCCTGGATGCTGGAAACGTTTGGCTTCTGGATGCAGACGTAAACCGCCCGGGAGGAACGTTCGACATTTCAAGATTCGGCAAAGACTTGGCTTTAGGCACCGGATTGGGTATTCGTTGTGACCTCGATTTCCTCGTATTGCGTTTCGATGTCGGAGTGGGACTTCACGCTCCTTACGACACAGGAAAGAGCGGCTATTACAACATGCCGAAATTCAAAGACAGTCTGGGATACCATTTTGCCGTAGGTTATCCGTTCTAAAACGGGCTGTAGCACGGACGGCCCCTCCTGTTTTCCCAAACAGTTCAAAGGGCTTAAAAAAAGAAGCCGAAAACACGACTTTTTCAAATAAAAAAGCTACTTTTGCAATACAGAACGTAAATATTTAACTTTTTAAACGAACGAATATGAAACCTACACTTTTCTTATTGGCTGCCGGTATGGGCAGCCGTTATGGCGGTTTGAAACAATTGGACGGGCTGGGTCCGAATGGCGAAACCATCATGGACTATTCTATCTATGATGCCATCCGTGCCGGTTTCGGCAAAATTGTCTTCGTCATCCGCAAAGACTTTGAAGAACAATTCCGCACACAAATCCTTTCAAAATACGAAGGAAAGATTCCGGCTGAGTTGGTATTCCAAAGTCTGGACGCACTGCCCAAAGGTTTTACGTGCCCTGAAGGCCGTGTAAAGCCATGGGGTACAAACCATGCCGTATTGATGGGTAAAGATGTCATCAAAGAACCGTTCTGTGTCATCAACTGTGATGACTTCTACGGCCGCGACGCATTCGCCACCATCGGCAAGTTCCTGAGCGAATTGCCGGAAGGCTGCCAAAACACATACGCTATGGTGGGCTTCCGTTGCTGCAATACGCTCAGCGAAAACGGCTCCGTTGCACGTGGTGTCTGCATGTACGACGACCATCATCACTTAAAAGATGTGGTGGAACGTACGGAAATCATGCGTGTGGACGGTCCTATCTGCTACAAAGACGAAGAAGGCAAATGGATTCCGTTGGAAGAGAACGTACCGGTCAGCATGAACATGTGGGGCTTCACTCCCGACTACTTCCAGCATAGCGAAGAATATTTCAAAGAGTTTCTGAGCAATCCGAAGAACATGGAAAACCCGAAAGCCGAGTTCTTCATCCCGCTGATGGTGAATAAGCTCATCAACGAAGGTACCGCTACGGTAGAAGTGCTCGACACTACCAGCAAATGGTTCGGTGTAACATACGCTGCCGACCGTGAAGCCACAGTAGAAAAGATTGCCTCCTTGGTAGCAGCAGGAGAATACCCGGAAAAGCTGTTCTAAACAAGGCTCTTTTATTTCTTTACCTAAAAAAAGAATCCTTCTTGCATGGAGTTCATCCGGCAAGAAGGATTCTTTTTTATATTGTCCGCCCTCCATCTGACTGTCACCTAAAGGCAGTCTGTTTTTTTCTGCAAGATAAAGTAAAAAACACAGTATTGTCTTACACAAAAAATCGTAAAATGAAGAAATCAACAATCTGTAAAAGCAAGAAAGCCGACTTCTTGTCTTTCATGCAAAATCAAATCCAAGAAAAAAAGATGCGCAACAAAATCAAAACATCTGCGAACTACCAATCATCCCTGCGTTCCTTTACACATTTCCTCCAAACCAAAGGCTACTGTTGCTCTGTAAGCTTCGAATCTATCACCGAAGAATTAATCGCATCTTACGAAACCTACCTACAACACGAACGTGGTATCACCAAAAACAGCAGTTCCTTTTATATCCGTACATTGCATGCGGCCTATAAAAAAGGAATTGCCATGCTCAATCTGAAACTTCGAGACCCCTTCGGCAACGTCTATACGGGAGTAGACAAAACCCGAAAACGGGCTGTAAACATCGATGTCATCATCAAACTCATGCAATATAAGAAGCTCAATAAAAGTATGGAATTCAGTCGCGATACATTTGTATTTTGCTTTTTCGCACAAGGTATGCCTTTCATAGACTTCGCCAAACTAAAAAAGGAAAATCTGCAAAACGGACGCCTCTCCTATTATCGGAGTAAAACCGGACGCCTGCTCTCTGTCAAGGTAGACAGAATCATGAGAACCATCATCAATAAATACGCCTCTCCCCAATCGGACTTTCTTTTCCCTGTAATGAAAACCACAGAATTCCGACAGTCCGTTTACGACTCAGCCTTACGGACATACAATCTCAATTTAAAAAAGCTATCCGAATTGTTAGGAGAGAAAGCCACGCTCACCTCTTACGTCCCGAGGCATTCATGGGCCTCGGAAGCCTTAAAGCTTCATATCCCGATGCACGTCATCAGCGAGTCTATGGGGCATTCCAATGAAAAGACCACTTCCATCTATCTCACTTCGCTGGACCACCGCAATATTGATGCTGCAACAAGAAAAATATTTGAAAAGGCAAATAGAAGAAGTAAAATAAAGAAACGAATCAGACAGTCTTCAACAAAAACTTCAACGTTCTCCTATTCAGCAATATATCCTCAATATTATTATTCCATCTCTATGCAAGAGGTGGATAAATCCGATGCAAATGTAGATAAAATACTTAAACCCACAAAATAATCGGTCTTTTTTTCTCGAAAAAACAAATGATTTACTAAAAAAACACGAAAGAACAGATTTGGAAGATGGTTCTAAAGCACTATGACTCACATATAATAGATAGGCCTACATTCCCTTTTTCCACCTCTTGCATAGAGAGAGAAAAGAATATGATTCTAAAAACAGGAAAGTAGAGAACATATATTTTTTAATTAATTTGTTTTATTATGAAGAAGAAGTTTATTAGTGTTGCGATGTTTTGCGCATTGATTGCCAGTTCCCCAGTTTGGGTCGGCTGCTCAGATTACGATGACGACATTGCCAATCTACAATCACAGGTAGACGCATTGAAACAAACGGTAGATGTTTCAACCGCAGAAGCCCTGAAAGCCCTGCAAGAAGCTCAAGCCGCATTGCAGGAGGACATCAACGAATTGACAGCGGGCAAAGCCGACGCACAGGCCGTGAAGGACTTACAGGAAACCGTGGCTGCACTCCAAACAGCCATCACAGAGAACGACATCACCAAAATCGGCGAATTGAGTTCTCAGGTCAGCGAACTGATCGCACAGGTAAATGGAATAGAAGGCGACTTGGATAAGACCCAAAGCGACCTTCAGCAACAAAAGACTGAGTTGGAAGGCAAGGTCAACAGCCTGCGCACCGATTTGGAGAAAGCCATTGCCGACAAAGCCGACCAAGCTACCGTGGACAGCATCAAGTCTGAGTTGGATGCGGCCGTAACAAACCTTACCGACGTAGAAAACCGTTTGGTGGAAGTAGAGAAATGGATTAAGAACAACGGACAGGAGTTGGCCAAACTGACAGCAAACGTAAGCCAGATCAACAACCTGATAGCTAAAATCAGTGAAGAAGCGGCTACGACCATTTCCGACCCGGCCATCTTGGCAGCCATCAAGGCATTGCCCACCACGGTAAGTTCACTTACCACCCTGCAACAACAAATCGGCAAGGAAACGGAAGCCGGAAGCATCCTCTACCGTCTGGCCGCCCTCGAAGAATGGAAGAACACTATCGTGACCGAATTACTGACCGGCACGGGATACAGCAGCTTTGCCGACATTTGCCAAGACATCAAAGAGCTGCAAGAAGCATTGACGGGCAGCGGCAGCGAAACTCCGGGCGTAGACCCGAGCGACCCGGGCTTGGTTGAACAATTCAACGCACTGAAAGCCGAAATGGCCAAGTTCGACATGATTCAAAGCGTGGTGTACATCCCGAACCTTACTTCTACCGAAGAAGGAGGCTATTTGTTGAAGTCTTCCGTGCTGAAAGTGTACAACGAAAAGCTCACGACAGCGGACAAATACGAGACGGTGGCACAAGGCATAGCATCCAACAAAATCCAATTCCGTGTGTCTCCGGCCTCTAAAGCCAACGACTTCATAGGAGAAAACGCCAAATATACCTTGACTTTCGACGGCTCGCTAATCAGCAAGAAAAGCTTCTCTAAAGTGAAGACGGCAGGAACCCCCGTTTTAGTCGACGCAGAATCCGGCATCATCGAATACTCCGTAGAGACAGAGATTGGCGAGAATGAGATTTGGGCCGTTTGCGCCGTCATTAAGGCCGTAGACCCACAACCTGCCGAAGGCGAAGAAAGCACGGGAAGCACAAAGGACAACACGGACCTGACCACGACCTATTTCAAGGCAACGAGAGTGACGGACAAGGTGAAAACCATTGAAATCACGAACGATAACAGTTCCGCAACGAGCTTACCTTACATGAATCCGGACGGCAGCAACAGCATGTTGGACTACAGCAAGAACCGCAAAGTCGTAGGCAAGGCCGAAAATGGTACCGTAATCGTGGAAGACATGGTAGGAGAATACGGCGTTCCGACTACGATTTCCTACGAACTGTCCACGTTGACGAACGACGACAAGAGCGACGACAACTGGTTCAAGATCGAAAACGGCCAACTTACATTGCCGAATGCATCGAATGCCATGATCGGACGTAAAGTCACAGTCACCCCCGTGGCCGACTTCGGTTTGTTCCAACTCAAGGCTCCGGCATACAAAGAAGTAACCATCGCACGCCGCGTTGTAGAGCATGACGTACAGGAAACCAAGGAACTGACGTGGAACAAGGACATCCAGTTCATTGCCCTGAGCAGCGACGAAATGGACGAAATCATCAAAGCAACCGAACTGTCACGCGGTGACTTCATGGAGCTTATCGATGAAAACGAACCGGCAGACTTGACCAAGTTGTGCCTGATGACCGGTAAAGACATCTTGGAAAAAATGCCTGCAGCAACCGACAAGGTAGCAAACGACAACACGCTGTACATCGTCGTTCCTGCCAAAATGAATACCGGTGATGCCAAGAAACTCGATATCACATTGAAGGAAGAAAACAGCAGTACCACGCAGACCGACTCTTACATTATCCATGTAAACGTCAGCAAGATGCAGTATCCTGTCACTGTGATCGAGAAGAACCCGACCCGTTGGACAGAAGACGGGCAGACCATCGAATACAGACCGCAGATTGAATGGGCTGAAGGTACAACCGACAAGGTGGAAGGCGTGGGCAACACGTTCAATGCCGAAGACTTGTTTGCCGACTATGCCGCATTGAGCCAACAGGCTGCCGACCTCGGCTTCACCCTCGTCATCAATGCCAAGGGCCTCACAAATACTGACGGTGTCAGCTACAACTCTGCCACCAGGGCACTTACTTACGACAAGACCCAATATAACGGCAAAGTCGTTGAGTTTGAAATCTATTTGGACTACAACGGTACGAAGATTGGTGCAACCCATTGCAAGATCAGCGTACAGGCATTGAGCGGAACATGGACGAACCCGACTCAGATGGCCATGAGCGTCACCGACTTGTTTAAGACTTATAGCGTGGCTGAAGGTGCCAAATGGGTTGATGTCGCCGGACGCACTATATGGGAAAACGGTGCCAAGGTGAAGACCGGCAAAGACGATAAAGGCAACTGGTTGTCCGACTTCAATAAGGATCCGTTCACAACAGATGTATATGGCATGACCGCCCCGTCATTCCATGTCATCGACCCGAAAACCGGAGTGACCATTACCGACCAATATGTCAATGTAGACAGCTCTACCGGTGAAGTTTCGTTCACGGACGATGCCAAACAAGCGTCTTTCGCCACGGCTTACACGGTAACCATCCGTATCAGTGCCGATTCTCCATGGGGTGAAATCACGGGCATGAAGGACGACCACGTAGACATGACGTTCACCATTGCAGAAGGTGCAAAACAATAACAAGAAAGAATGTAATCCCGCAAAAAGCCTTGCCCATCCGTTTTCTCTCCATCTACGGACGAGGTAAGGAAGGTTGGTCAGAGACGGTCTCCGCGAGGAGGCCGTCTCTTGTATTTATAACGCTACGGACAGCCGCGCCAGATAATCATAATGTTCTCCGTCCTGCAACCGTTCCGCACAGAAACCGTTTTCCTGTGCATAGTAGGCCAAAGTGTCGAAGTCCACATAGAGCCACGGGAAAAGTGCACCTTTCACTCGCTTGTACTGCATCCGAAAATCCAACTCACCGTAGTAACCGGCATTCAGGTCGATGTCCAACGCGCCGTCTTCGTCTTCATAAATATAGCGCAAGTCACTGGAATCCACCAACACGCAACCGCCGGGTGCCAACAGTTGCTTCATGCGACGGAAAAACAAGGGCATGCGTTCCAGCCGCCCGATGATGCCGGAACCGTTCATCAGCATCAGCACCGTATCGTAACATCCGGCGAAAGCCTCGTCGAAGACATCCGCCTCCCAAGCCTGTCTCACCCCGCGCCGACGCATCACGTCCACCGACAACGGCGAGATGTCCACCGCCGTCACGTCCAACCCGCGCCTTTGCAAGGCCAAGCTATGGCAGCCCGCCCCGGCACCGACATCCAACACCCGCCCGCGACACAAGTCCAAAGCTTTCCGTTCCAATGGCGGCATATCCTCCTCTTCACGGAACAACGTGGCGACCGGCATCTCGTCTTCGTCAAACTGCGGGGAGAACACCCGCAGGCGACCGGCCCGGCCTGTCTCATAATAGTCACGGATGGCCTGCCCCATCGCGTCGCATCCGTCTTCCAACAATCCGTTCTTCATATTTTTATGTCTTGGTGGCGCAAAGATACGACAAATATCCTCGCCGCTATGCTTATTTGCATTATCTTTGTCGGTTATAGACTACACGTTTTTATGGAAACAGACCGTAACATATACATCAAAAACATGGTGTGCGACCGTTGCGTCATGGTCGTACGGAACGTACTGGAACGTCTCGGACTGACACCCTTGTCGGTCGAACTCGGACGAGCCGAACTTTCCGCCCCTCTCGCGGAGACCGCACGCCAAGCCTTGCGCGAGGCCCTCGCCCCCTTGGGATTCGAACTGATAGACGACCCGCGCATCCGTATCGTGGAGCATATCAAGCGTCTCATCATCGGACTCGTACACCATCAGGACAACCGCCTTCGGACAAATCTGTCGCAATACCTCGCCACGGAGTGCCGCCACGATTACGGCACGCTCAGCAAGCTGTTCTCCGAAACGCAAGGCACGACCATCGAAAAATACTTTATCGCCCAGAAAATCGAACGTGCCAAGGAACTGCTGGATTACGGTGAACTGACCCTCAACGAAATAGCCGATCGGCTGAACTATTCCAGCACCGCCCACCTCAGTGCCCAGTTCAAGGCACAGACCGGATATACTCCACGGCAATACAAGCAACAGAAAGAGCGGGCACGCATTCCGTTGGATAAAATATAACACTCACACCAAAACATATAAAAAGAAGCCATAATTCTGTAAGACAGTTTGCAGAATCCGTACTTATCTTTGTACCCTACAACCATAGATACGATAAACACAATGGACACAATACACATAGAAAAAAGGACGTTCCCCGTATTGGACATGAGTTGCGCCGCCTGCGCCGCACGGGTGGACAAGACCCTCAACGGACAACCGGGGGTACGCATGGCTTCCGTCAACTACGCGGCGGCCATGGCTACCGTGGAATACGACACGGCACAGTGCAGCCCCGAACAACTGAAAGCGGCCTTGCAGGCTGCGGGTTACGACCTGCTGGTGGGCGACGACCGCAAACAGTTGGAAGACCGGGCGGAACAGGCGCACGACGAGAAGTACCGACGCTTGCGGCAACGCACCGTCTGGGCCATCATCCTCGCCCTGCCCGTAGCCGTCATCGGCATGTTTTTCATGCATACGCCATACGCCGACCTCATCTCATGGGCATTGTCCACCCCCGTCGTCCTCTGGTTGGGACGGGATTTCCACCGTAACGCCTGGCGGCAACTGCGGCACGGCACGGCCAACATGGACACCTTGGTGTCGAACAGCACGCTCATTGCCTACGTCTTCAGCCTTTTCAACATGCTCTTTCCGGAATTTTGGACGGCACGGGGCGTAGAGCCTCACGTCTATTTCGAAGCGGCGAGCGTCATCATCGCCTTTATCCTGTTGGGACGGCTCTTGGAAGAAAGGGCCAAGGGCAGCACCTCGACGGCCATCCGCAAGCTCATGGGGCTGCAACCCCGTACGGTCACCATCGTGGACGACCGTGGGGAAACACGTGAAATCAGTATCGACGACCTGCAACGGGGGCAGACCGTCTCCGTCCGTCCCGGCGAACGGATTGCCGTGGACGGCACCATCGTCGCGGGCAGTTCGTACATCGACGAAAGCATGCTGAGCGGCGAACCGGTGCCCGTAGCCAAGCGCGAAGGGTCGCACGTTTTCGCCGGTACCATCAACCAACGGGGTTCGTTCCGTTTCCGTGCCGAGAAAGTGGGAGCCGACACCGTACTGGCCCACATCATCCGCATGGTGCAGGACGCGCAAGGCAGCAAAGCCCCCGTGCAACGGTTGGTGGACCGCATCGCGGCCATATTCGTACCGACCATCATCGGCATCGCCCTTCTTTCGTTCGCCTTGTGGTGGGCACTCGCCCCGTCGGACGGTTTCACGCACGGCCTGTTGGCTCTGGTCACCGTACTCATCATCGCCTGCCCCTGCGCGCTCGGACTGGCCACGCCGACAGCCATCATGGTGGGCATCGGCAAGGGAGCCGAACACGGCATCCTCATCAAAGACGCTGAAAGCTTGGAGGCCGCGCGGCAGATAGACAGCATCCTGTTGGACAAGACGGGAACGGTGACGGAAGGGCATCCCACGGTGACGGAAATGACGTGGGCGGAAGACTGTCCGGCCGGCCTGCCCGACATTTTCTTCAGTCTGGAAAAACAGTCGGAACATCCCTTGGCCGAAGCCGTCGTCGGCCATATCCAAGGACGGGAACTCCCCGTGCAGGACTTCGAAAGCCTGACGGGAATGGGGGCAAAGGCGGTATGCCAAGGCCAAACGTATTATGCCGGAAACCTTAAGCTGCTGGAACGGAACGGCATCCCGACAGACGAACGCCTGACACGCACGGCCGAACGCATGTCTGCCGCCGGACAAACGGTGATTTACTTTGCCGATACGAAGAAAACATGGGCAGTGGCCGCCATATCCGACCGCATCAAGAAGACTTCGCGCCAAGCCGTGGCCGAACTGCAGACTATGGGCATCGAAGTCTATATGCTCACGGGCGACCAGCCCCCCGCTGCCGCACGGATAGCCGACGACGCAGGCATCCGGCACTACCGCGCCGGGGTGTCGCCGCAAGACAAGGCCGATTTCGTGGCCGCCTTGCAGAGCGAAGGGCATCGCGTGGCCATGGTGGGCGACGGCATCAACGACAGTGCCGCCCTGGCCCGCGCCGACCTGAGCATCGCCATGGGACGGGGCAGCGACATCGCCATGGACGTGGCCCAGATGACGCTCATCTCGTCCGACCTGACTCGGATTCCGGAGGCCATCCGGCTGTCCGCCCGTACCGTACGCACCATCCGGCAGAACCTGTTTTGGGCTTTCATCTATAATATAATAGGTGTACCCGTGGCCGCCGGAGCCCTCTACCCCCTTTGCGGCTTCCTGCTCAACCCGATGATTGCCGGGGCGGCCATGGCCATGAGCAGCGTGAGCGTCGTGACGAACAGCCTGCGGCTGAAACGGGCCGGGCTGCGGCACGAAGAAACCGACATTTCAAAACCCTATACAGATATGAAGAAAGAATATAAAGTGGAAGGCATGATGTGCAACCATTGCCGCATGCATGTGGAAAAAGCATTGAACAGTATCGAGGGCGTCAACGCCACCGTAACCTTAGACCCTCCCGTGGCCGTCATCGAGTTTTCGGGAGGCGCGAAGCCCTTGGAGGACTTGCAAGCCGTACTGGCCGAAGAAGGTTACAAAATCTCGGAAATGTAAAGGAAGGAGGAAACCATGCAGTTAGACAAGCTTTGCGTGGCCTGTTTCTCGCCCACGCACACTTCGATGAAAATCGCACGCGCCATCGCCGACGGCACGCGCATCGCACGCCGTGAGGAAATCGACCTGACCACCGACCCCGCCGACACGCCCATCTCGGTACGCAACGCCATCTGCATCGTGGCCGCCCCCGTCTACGGGGGACTTGTGGCCCCGGTAGCCGTCCGGCGCATCGCCCGCCTGCGGGCGGAAAACAGCATCGCCATTCCGGTGGTGGTCTATGGCAACCGCGACTACGAGGATGCCTTGGTACAGCTTCGCGACCTCCTGCACGCCCAAGGGTTCACGCCCCTCTGCGGTGCGGCTTTCGTGGGCGAACACTCCTACAGCCGTCCGGGCATGCCCGTCGCCGAAGGTCGTCCCGATGCCGCCGACTTGCAGAAGGCCGCCGCTTTCGGGGCGCAAGCATACGGCAGCCTGATGCACCAACTGAACCTGCCCCACCCTCCGGCCACGGATGCACGTGACTTCGCGCTGACCTACGACAGCCCGTTGGAAAGCCTCGTGACTGCGCCCGCGATGAAGGGTAACGTACCCTACAAGACCCTTGGCCCCTCCACACCGCAGGCCCCGATGGTGAACGACAACTGCTACGGCTGCGGAGAATGCGTGGACTGGTGCCCCACCGGCGCCATCACCATAGCCGACGGACGTTCCGCCACCCGTGTGGACTTGTGCACCAAATGCTGTGCCTGCGTCAAGTTCTGTCCCGTGGGCGGACGCACTTTCGACACCCCTTATACCGCCATGTTGCACCAGAACTTCAGTGCACGTCGCGAACCGGAATGTTTCGTCTGACAAAATGTCAGGCCAACCTCACGAGAATCGTCTATCCGCCTCTTTATTCGGGCGAGGGGACAAAAAACGTCGGCATTTCAAGCCGGCGTTTTTACATTCCGCAACCACGGGCGAGGTTTTCGCTTACAAAAAGACACCCTCTCCACACCGCCATGTGGCATGCCCCGCATGCAAACGACATCCGTCAGCCTTTTCCCGTGACAAAAAGCATGAGGATTTGGCGCACGGAAATCCGTCAGATAAATCAAAAAAAGCCCTTCTGACCTCCCTTTTACACCGTTTACCGCCCCCTTTTCCACCGCACGGAAGACCGTTTCCGGCCGACAAGCGGACAACTCCATTTTTTTCTGCTCCAAAACTTTTTCCGCTTTCAGCCAAACGAAATTCCAATCTCATGAGATTAAGGCCCCGGATTCAAAAGAAATGCGTCATAAATACATAAAACGGGCCTTATACCGGTTTGGATTTAACATATCCTCTCTATTTGAGCCTTTTACGACCAGTCGCTTATGCGTAAAAGGCTGACATATTGTCAGTATTTCACGTCCTGCCTCATCCGCCTTATTTTCCCTTTCCCATCTTTTTTTTCTCAATTCTGTTTGCGTTACCAATAGTTTTATTTAATTTTGCCGCACCTAATCATTTACGAATTAATACCAAGAAAATTAGGAATATGGAAGCTGTATTCGGTTACATCATCGGCCTCGGGGCCGCAGTCATGATGCCCATTATCTTTACCATACTGGGCGTTTGTATCAAAATCAAGTTCGGAAAAGCCTTACAAAGCGGCCTTTACGTGGGCGTCGGTTTCGTGGGATTGTCGGTCATTACGGCGTTGCTCACCAGCAGCCTCAGCCCTTCGCTCTCAAAAGTGGTGGAGATTTACGATCTCAACCTCGAAGTGTTCGACATGGGATGGCCTGCGGCAGCCGCCGTGGCTTACAACACGTCGGTAGGTGCGTTCATCATTCCCGTATGCCTCGGAGTGAATATCCTGATGCTCCTCACCAAAACGACAAAGACCGTCAACATCGACCTGTGGAACTATTGGCATTTCGCCTTCATCGGCGCGATGGTCTACTACACGATGGACAACATCGCATGGGGTTTCTTCGCCGCCGTCATCTGTTATATCCTGACGCTGATAGCCGCCGACTACACGGCTCCCAAATTCCAGAAATTCTATGATAAGATGGACGGTATCTCCATTCCGCAGCCTTTCTGCCAAGGGTTCATGCCTTTCGCCATCCTCATCAACAAGGCGCTCGACCTGATTCCGGGATTCAACAAACTGTATATCGACGCGGAGGGCATGAAGAAGAAATTCGGCATCCTGGGCGAACCGCTCTTCCTCGGCGTATTGGTGGGATGCGGCATCGGCGCACTGGCCTGCAAGAACGGGCAGGAACTGGTGGACGGCATTCCGGGTATCCTCGGACTGGGTATCAAGATGGGAGCCGTCATGGAGCTGATTCCTCGCATCACGGGACTGTTCATCGAAGGTCTGCGCCCCATTTCCGACGCCACGCGCCAGATGATTGCCCGCAAATTCGGTGAGAATGCCGGTCTGCACATCGGTATGAGTCCGGCCTTGGTCATCGGCCACCCGACGACACTCGTCGTATCGTTGCTGCTTATTCCCGTTACGCTGTTTCTCGCCGTCGTCCTGCCGGGCAACCAGTTCCTGCCTTTGGCTTCGTTGGCCGGCATGTTCTACGTGTTCCCCATCATCCTGCCCATCACGAACGGCAATGTGGTGAAGACGTTCATCATCGGCCTTATCCTGATGGTCATCGGGCTGTATTTCGTGACGAACCTCGCGCCCTACTTCACCAGTGCGGCACACGATGTGTTCAACATCACGAAAGACACGGCCGTAGCCATCCCCGAAGGTTTCGAGGGCGGCGCACTCGACTTTGCCTCCAGTCCGTTGGCATGGGTCATCTTCCACCTGACACACACGGTGAAATATGTGGGTCCTGCCGTCCTCGTGGTCTGCACGCTCGGACTGGCAGTCCTCAACCGCCGCGCCATCGTCCGCAAGAAGTACTAAGACGCGGACGCATACCACGCATTTGAATCTAACATCACATAATCAAAAACAGAAAGAAAATGAAAAGATTTGCATTGGCTCTTTGCCTCGGCCTCGGCGCACTGGCGACGAACGCCCAGATGAACTACAAAGTACAGACCGCCTGCCATCCGCAGGATGTCAAACACTACGACACCGAACGCCTGCGCAGTGCTTTCATGATGGACAAAGTCATGGCTCCGGATGAAATCAACCTCACGTATACCCTGTATGACCGTCTGATTTACGGCGGAGTGATGCCGGTCAACAAGGTTCTGAAACTGGAGAAGTTCCATGAACTCGGACCGGAAATCACCTACTTTTTGGAACGCCGCGAATTGGGCGTAATCAATGTCGGTGGAGACGGTGTGGTAACTGTAGATGGCAAAGCATACGAAATGAAGTACAAAGAGGCTCTCTACGTAGGTTGCGGCAATAAAGAAGTTACTTTCAAGAGCAACGATCCCGCCAAACCCGCCAAATTCTACATCAACTCGGCTCCCGCATATAAGCAATTCATCACCCAGTTGATTACGACTGACGCAAAGTTACAGAAGGCCAACCCCAAGAAATACGTTTTGGGCATCTCTGACCATTACGGCAAGATGGAAGAAAGCAACGACCGTGTGGTCAACCAGTTAATCGTAAAAGACGTTTTGGAGAAAGTGAAAGGCGGCGGCACGAACCAACTGCAAATGGGACTCACCGAATTGGCACCGGGTTCCGTATGGAACACAATGCCGGCCCACACACACACGCGCCGGATGGAAGCTTACTTCTATTTCAACGTAACCGACGGTAACGCTATCTGCCACTTGATGGGCGAGCCCAAAGAGGAACGCCTCGTATGGTTGCACAACGAGCAAGCCATCACTTCGCCTGAATGGAGCATCCACGCCGCAGCCGGAACCAGCAACTACAGCTTTATTTGGGGAATGGCCGGCGAGAACTTGAAATACAGCGACAAAGACGAAATCAAATATCAAGATATGCGCTAAGCATTGGGCAATCCCGCATATAGCCACATCCCCGTCCTCTACTCCAAAGGACGGGGATATTTTGTTTTACACAGTTTAACATTCTAAACGTTTGTTTTCCCATTTCTTTCCAGAATCAATCCTTTACTTTGTATCATCAAAAAGAAACAAATGTCTAACTTTCAAAAAATGAACATTATGAAAAAGTTATTATTCTTACTGCTGAGTGTATTCACTTTACAAGTAGCGCAGGCCGACAACGACAAACCCATCACTTTCGACAAACTGCCGGCTAAAGCACAGACTTTCATCAAACAGAACTTTCCCACGGAAAAGGTGGCATTCACCAAAATGGAGAAAGGATTCTTGGACACGAGCTACGATGTCGTGTTTGTCAACGGCAACGGGGTTGAGTTCGACAAGAACGGCGAATGGACAGAATTGGACTGCAAACGCAGTAGCGTACCGACGAAAGCCGTTCCCGCCCAAATCACAAAGTTCGTAAAAGAAAGCCATCCCAATGCTACCATCCTCAAACTGGAGCGCGACCGTTACACCTACGAAGTGAAACTGTCCAACTTCTGGGAAATCAAATTTGACAAGCAATTCAATGTCATCGACATGGATATGGATGACTAAACAGAAAAAACTGCAAATCCGGATCCGGCACATTCCATCCCGAAAAGGGGGAATGTGCCTTTTTCGTACCTCTCCGGTTACCGGCTGCTTTTTTCAGTACGCATATCCCCAAAAACATATCTTTTCATAAAATAGGTTGTATCACGGCAAAATATTCAAGCAAGCTTAAGATTTTGCGTTCGATTTGCATTATCTTTGTGAACATGAACATCCGTAAACTTTTCCTCTTTGCATTTTGGACGGGTTGCTGTCTGACATCGACTTTATACGCCCAAGAACGCGCCAAACCTAAAAACGGAGAAGGCGTATCGACATTTCTTCAACGTTTTGGCTACACTTCCCGTGCAGCCCAAAAGGAGTTTCTGGAAATCAACAAAGGGAAACTGACCCGCGACGGAGGCTTGATACTGGGACGTAGTTACCGGCTTCCCACCGGTAAGAAGTCCGGGAAAAAGGCGCGGGCAGGCAGCCGTAAGACTAGCGTTGTAGAACCGCTTTTCGGCCCGGTATACCAAAACGTATCCGTCCGTTCCCATGAGTTAGAAGGTGCTTGCTTGTATCTAGTCAGCGGACACGGAGGTCCCGACCCCGGAGCCATCGGAAAAGTAGGAAACCGGGAATTGCACGAAGACGAGTATGCCTACGACATCATCCTGCGGTTGGGACGTGCATTGATGGAAAAAGGTGCCAAGGTACATATCATCATTCAGGATGAGAAAGACGGCATCCGCGATGACCGGTATTTGTCCAACAGCGACCGTGAGACCTGCCTCGGACAAACGATTCCGCTCGACCAGATAGCCCGTCTACAGCAGCGGTGCGATGCCATCAACCGCCTGACGTATAAGGATAAAGAGAAATACAAACGTGCCATCTTCATCCACGTGGACAGCCGGGGACATAAAGACCAGGTCGATGTATTCTTCTACCACTCTCCCGGCAGCAAATTAGGAAAACGGCTGACGGAAAACATTCATAAAACCTTTGAACGGAAATACGACAAACACCAACCGAACCGGGGATTCCGGGGTACGGTAAGCGAACGTTCGCTCTACGTATTAAAAAAATCCAACCCGGCGGCAGCTTTCCTGGAACTGGGCAACATACAAAACGAACGCGACCGGAAACGCCTCGTCATCCCGTCCAACCGTCAGGCCTTAGCCGACTGGATTTGCCTGGGCATCATAAAAGATTTTAAAAGCAGGTGAGAACCAGTCGCAGTTCTCCTCTAAAAGTATAATTTATAATTGTACATTTAAAAATATTTTCTCCTTTTAATATTAGGTTATATCCCATAACTTCACTAAATTTGATTGCTGAAAGACAATGGGATATTAACCTAAATATTAAAGATCATGAAACACTTCTTCAAAGCGAGCAAGCTTTTTTACGTGTCCTTACTCGTAAGTACACATGCAGTCCTCACCCACAGTTGCAACGATGATTTACCGGCCAACAGTTATTACACCTTCACGGGGGAAATGATGAGCGACTATCTGAAATCACGGGAAGATTTCAGCCTGTTCAAACGCATTGTAGAACGAGCCGGACAAATGGATTTTTTGGCCAGCCGGGGAGCACTGACCTTCTTCCCTCCGATAAATTCCGGCGTAGAAAAGTTCTTGCAGGAAAAAGGATATGCTTCCGTGGAGGAAATTCCGGCATCCTATTGCGACACTTTGGTAAAAGCCTGCCTGGTAGCAAGGACGGCATTTACCTATAACTTCGCTCAAACACAGCAAGAAAACAATACGCTCGACCTGCCGCTCATCATACAAACCAGCGGAGACACAGTAGACGCCAATGGTATGACACTCAGTATCATCAACAGGCAGGCTGCCATCATCAATGAATTAAAGAATGACTCCGTTGAAAATGGCGTTGTGCATCCCGTAGATAGAGTATTAGTGCCCAATACAAGTCTGGGGTCCAGTCTGCTGGACCAGAAGCACGACGAATACGCAATCTTCTATGAAGCGTTGCGTCGCACGGCCTTACTCGACTCACTCGCCCGTTACCGCGATGAGAGGTATGAAATCAGCAAAAACAAATATCCGGCATTCCGGAAAGAAATCTGGTCCGGACCGCAACAATACGTAGCCAAACGCCCCGACCACAGATACGAAGGATTCACGTTGTTCATCGTCCCGGACCGTGTACTATATGAGAAATATAGCCAACACTTCAATGAAAATATGACGATGGACGAGAAAATTGATGCATTATATGATTTGGCCGTGGAAAAATACGAGGATGACGTATCCGCCCAAATATTCGGACTCAACGAAATCGTACCGGGAAATCATGAAGGAAAAACCTATAAGGAGCTTTATTGGAACAGGAACTCGCTGACCAACCGGCATAACCCACTCAACATGTTCCTGTCTTACCACATCACCGACCGACTGTTTGAAAGTACAGCCAAACTGGTAAACTGTTGGGGAGTATATACAGCCGTAGCCAATCCGACGGAATGGATCAATACCCTACTCGACTTCTCTACCCTTAAATTGGAGCGGGTTTACTCTACCATCGACCCGGACGTGGAACATGCTGCCGGTTATTACCTGAATCATAACCATGCCAACCTGTACAACTCCTATCAAAGAGTCCGCGGGGCTTATCTGACCCAACCCGATGCCGATAATTTTTCTCTGAACGTGGCCTACTTTTATATTGATGATGTATTAGCTTATGACCAGACAATGCGTAATAATATAATGAACACCCGGCTCAGAATGGACTTTTATACCCTATGGCCGGAACTAACGAACAATGACATGCGTCTTAGTGGCAATCCCACACAGGCCTATGGCCCGCATGACAACAGCGAGAATGGCGGTGAAGCAGGAGGGTACAATTATTATCTTCCGTCGGGCTATCTGAAAAATACCCAAGTCAGCGAAAACTCCATCTTCTTTGTCCAACGCCAAAAGGTATACTGGTCAAGCATGCACGGAGATGAAATAAACTTGTTAGGAACCAGCTATGATGTCACCTTCCGCCTCCCTAACGTTCCTCCCGGCACTTATGAGCTCCGGCTCGGCTATCCGGCAATGGAAGACAGAGGCATAGCACAAATCTATTTGGACGGTGTCCCTCAGGGGATTCCGATAGACATGCGTTTCAGAGCCAACGACCCACGGGTTGGAGGTCTGTACAACGGATTGAGCGGCGACAGAAACTCGGATGAATCCTCCAATGGCATATATACGACAAAACAATTGGAAGAAAATGCACGAACTATGAAAAATAACGGATTTTACAGTGCACCCAAGAGTATTTTCTACAACAACGACGGAACAGATGCTCCCCGTTACAGCCCCAGTTCCTGCATTCTGCAATACAACCTGGCAGATACGTATCGACGTAAGATTTGCAACGTACAAATCCAGCCCCACACCCATCACACCGTACGTGTACGTTCCGTATTCGTACAAGGGAATAGAGGTTGTCTTATTTTGGATTATCTGGAACTTGTTCCCATTGACATTTGCGGTGCAGGCGGTATCGGTGAGGATCTATATTAAAACGTATGGTCAAGTGTCCATATAACAAAAAGAACGCATAGAGGAAATCATTCCCTATGCGTTCTCTTTTTTAGTGCACGTGCTGTCGCAGCACACGCAACTACCAACCTATTATTTCATATAAAACTTCTTCACTGTTCCGTCGGAGTACTTGAAAATGTTGACCTGCCCTTTCAGCGGAGCAGCCACACGCTTGCCGCTTACGGTATAGATACCCAGCAATTCAGCACCTTCAGGACCTTTCACTCCGGCAATATTGCTTCCCTCATGGGCTTTTTTAGCATCTGCCAATACCTTCTCGATTCCAGTTTCGATAGCCGTCGCGTCGATTTGGCTTTCGGCCGTCAGCTTCACTTCATCGTACAAGCCCTTCACTTCGTTGCTGATGGAATCGATGTCTTCCTGCAAAGCGGCGATGTCAGCCGTGAACTGTTCTGCCACCTCGGCATAATCCGTTTCTATCGTGGTCTTCGCGGCATCCAACTTAGCCTGAACGGCAGCGATGTCGGCGGTCAGACGAGTGTAAGCTTCTTCATTGGCTTTCTTGGCTTCTTCCGTTGCCAAAGCCGCTGCTGCGTCAGCCAACACCTTCTCGATACCGGTTTCGATAGCCGTCGCGTCAATTTGGCTTTCTGCCGTCAGCTTCACTTCATCGTACAAGCCCTTCACTTCGTTGCTGATGGAATCGATGTCCTCTTGCAAAGCGGCAATGTCAGCCGTGAATTGTTCTGCCACCTCGGCATAATCCGTTTCTATCGTAGTCTTCGCAGCATCCAACTTAGCCTGAACGGCAGCAATGTCGGCGGTCAAACGAGTATAGGCCTCTTCGTTGGCAGTAACTTTCTGCTGATAGTCCAACACCATTTCCACCATATCCACGATAGCCGTGTCGATTTCCACTACAGGAGCCAACACCTCATCATAAACAGTCGCGAGCGTTTCATTGGCGTAAGCCTCGTTCACAGACTTCTGCAAATCCTCAATACGGGTAGCCACTTCCTGAACGGCATTCACGACAATCGCACTGTCTTTCACGTTGGCAGCCTCAGTATTGATTTTCTCTACGGCAGCCTCATAACGCGTACGCAGGCCCTGTATGGAGTCATTGGCAGGAGTATAGTAGGCGATGAAGGAATTAATCACCTTCATGACTAACTTACCCTCCATATCAATGCCATGCCCTGCATCATCCGACAAAATAATTTCATCCAATGAAAGCTCAGCAACCTCTTGGAAAGTCTCAGAAGCTTTCACAAAGAAAGAAAATACCACACCCGTATCTCCCTTGAGCGTTTCGCTCGTCAGACCACTCAGTACCAATTTGGTACGACCGTCTTCCAAAATACTGGAAGAGATAGACAAGTTCTGTGGTAAACGTTCACCATATTCAAACTTAGGTGCACCGTTGGCCTCCGTATCCAATGACAGTCCTTCGGGCAACGACAACACAGCCTCCATACCACGGACACTCGTATAGTTACGCAAGCCCAAGCTTACTTTTTTAACACTACCGTCGTTCTTCACGCAAATAGAGTCTTCGGTAAGATAGAAAAAGCCCACGTTCGGACTCACATGTGCGGTATAGGAATCAAGGTGATACCCCTTGATGTTACCGGTCTCTTCGTCAAACTCCGAACTGCTGCCCACAATGTTATCCAACACGATTTCACTGGTTTCTACCATATTCTCATTTGCCCTTACTTTGAAATAAGCCACGGCACCGCGGTCTCCTGCAATATTATAAATCCCATTGGGCTGAATGAGAAGGCGCACCGTCTTGATACCTTTAGCCATATCCTCCATGGAACTTTGCACCTCATTCATATAAATGCTGTGCGAAGAACGGCTCAAGCGCACCTCATCGCGTTGTACACTATTCGGAACGAAATCCAAGCCTTTGGGAAGCTTGAAGTCCATCTGCAAACCCACCATAGGATCGCTATTCTCCAAATAGACAGAAATCGTCTTCTCTTCGTCCACCTTGATATTGAAATTATCAATGGTGACCTTGTTCTCAGCTTCAGCACTTGCCACAAAAGCCATCACCATGCCCCATATCCATAGGCACTTCGCCGCAAACCGTCGCATCGAAGTATTTGTATTCTTTGTCATACGTTCTGTTTTTATTGTTCTACATTAAGCTCCTTTAGAAGGAAAGCGCAGCCACCTTACGTGGCAGCCACGCTTCCTACACACAGAGACTTTATTCACTTACTTCTTCAAAACTTTCTTCACTGAACCGTCAGCATTACGGATGATGTTGATACCTCTTGTGAACTTGTCCATGATCTGACCGCCCACAGAGTATATCTTCTCTTTCATGCTTGGGTTGGCCTGCACACCGTTGATACCGGTTACTCCGCCTTCGCCACTGCCACCGATGCTGTAAAGTACGCCATCGACATCTGCTGCAAGCACGTTGCCTACGGTCATCTTAGAAGCAGCACGACCCGATACTTCCAAATAAATCAGGGCTTCGCCATTTGCGTTAAGCTCTTTGTTCTGGAGCGAACTTACCACGATGCGGTGCGTTGTCCCATCGGCCAATGTATTGGAATACAACAGGTGGTCGTCTGCACTTCCGCCCAGAGATTCTCCCAACAAAGTTACGCCTGCGGGAAGCGTCACGTCCATCTGACAAGCTACGTAGGGGTTCACGTTTTTCAGAAGGATGGCTACACGCTTCGTGCCTCCGACTTCTTCCATGTTCATCTCTACGCTTTCTTCGGTCTGCGTCATCGCAGGCTCTGCCAAACGTACACGAGGTGCCACTTGACTGACCTCCATCGTGTTGTAATCCATAATCTTGTTCGTGAGCTTCGTCAGGTCAGCCACGTTAATCCGACCGTCGTCGTTCACATCTGCGGCATACCACTTGATCGTACCCGCGATAGCCTCAGCCTTAGACGGGTCGAGCACATACATCATCAATTCCGTGTAGTCGAGTACATCGACAACGCCGTCACGCAATACGTCACCCCGTATGAATGATTCGGTTTCTATCGTTTCACGTACGTTTGCCATCCGTTCTTCCTGCTTTGCAAGTGCGGCCTGAATTTGCGGAAGGGCTTCTTTTACGTAGTGAATTGGCGTCGAAATAACATTATTACCATTGATGTCCACACTGACGTAACCGTCATTGGTATCCTCATTATAGAATTTAATATTGTCTAAATCTTTCCTGACAAGCTCCAACGTATCGTTCAAGGCATCTTCAACTTCGACAACAAACGTATGACTGTTCACAGACTTAACAAGTTCAATCCTGTCACTCTGTGCCTTATCAATCACGCCCGTATATTCTATGAAGGAAGCCCTGCAGTCCAAAGAGTCGATACGCCCCAGCACTTTATCCATAATGGTTTTAAGATCATTTTCGGCGTCTACGTCAGTCAATTCGATATCAGCATAGTATTCATCCATGGCCTTACCGTATTTGCCGATATGAGCCGTAATGTCAGCTATACTTTCTGCATTAGCCTTCTCGTCTACCTTGTAATACTCAAAGCCGGTCAACTTGTCTACTACAGTGGTGAGCGAGTCATTCAAATGAGCCATATCGGCCTTGCGGGCCTCGTAAGCCTCATCGTTGAGCGTGTAACGTTCCTGATCTTTTGCGATGTCGGACAACAACGTCTTCAAATCAGACAAGATAACATCCATCTTGTGATTCAACTTGTCTTGATAGAACAACATGTTCGCCTTGTTCTGCTCTACACCGTCTTTCACGGCAACCACATCACTTTCAAGTCCGGCCATATCGCCCTCGAATTTACCCTGTACGTTGGCATGACATGCAGCAAGCGTCTCTCGGCCAGCCTTCACATCTCCTTCCACTTCGCCTGCACGGTCCATAAGAGCTGTGTAAGCATTCTCAGTGGCAGCAGCATCCGTGTAAGTTGCCAGTTTCGTACGCATGTCTGCAATCCAAGTCTCATAAGCCAGGAATAACGGCTGTTTGGCTTTAGTTTCTGCGTTGGTGATTGCACCGTCATTAGCGGTATCCTTCGTAAAGGCAGCCATTTTTTCCTTGATAGCTGTAGACAAAGCGTTTACTTCTGCCTCAGCGTCAGCATCGCCTTTCACCTTATTCTGTGCGTCGGCACAAGCGGCCTGCAAGACATTGAATTCTGCCAGTATTTGAGCCTGTTCTTTCGTATTGGCCGATTGATAAACGCTTTCGATAGAAGTCGTGATACTCTTGCATTCATTCTCGGCAGTTGTCTTGTAAGCGTTATCCAATCCACCTTTGTAGCGTTTGGTCTCCAAATCGCTAATCAGCCTGTCGATACGAGCTTGCAAAGCATCCACACCGCAAGCGTCTGTCAGGATATAGGCATCGACATACTTCGCAGCCTCATCCAACGGTGCCTGCAAGGCTTCAACCTTCACAATAAGACCGTTATATACGTCATTATTAGTCACATATTCGTTATGTGCCGTCTTTCCGCTGACATAAGCATTATACATTGGAGTACCGAACTGTCCTAACTTCACATGCAAGTCAGTCATGACATCACCATAAATATGACCCGTGTTATCAGCATACGTCTTTTCTGCTTCTGTCAACGTAGGCAGGGTTGCCTTGATATCATCAACGAATTTCTTTCCATCGACTCCTTCAAGATAAGCACCATTTTCATACCATTCTTCCAATTCTGCCAAATGGCTGTTGTATTGTTCAAGGGTATCGGTATGCAATGTCTCCCATTCGTACACTGCAGCAGGTTCTTTTCCATCCGCAATCCAAGCCTCGAAATTAGCGAAATCAGAGACGATGCCGTCCACTTTCGTGATATTGAACTGACCCGGAATGAAATCTTTGATAGCTTCTGCTTTTTCGAGAACAGCCTGAACGTTGGCAAACGCCTCATCAGCCGTAACATAATCAGCATCGACCAATTCTTGATAGGCAGCGTCATACAGTCCCTGCGCAGTTGCATATTCACCGGCAAAGAACGTCTGCGTAGCACTTTGCACAGTTGCATCCATTGTATTCAATATCTGGTCAATCTTGCCTTCGTATGCCCGTACGTCGGCCTCATATTGTTTATCAGGGTCGAACAACATCTTGTCTGTATTTTGAGCCTCGCTAAAGGCAGCAAAAGCTTCGTTCTCGATGTTGTTGATTTCTTGAAGGTAGTTTTGGATACTTGTATTCGCTGTTTCTACCGCACTTTTAACGACATTAAGCAGTGCCGGAGTCTGTACCTTGCTCACCTGTCCTATCACATTCACAGCTTCGATGTAGCAATTACGCATATCCTCGACGGCACTGTTAAAGCTATTATAACGGGTCTGGTTATCAGTTTTCACAGCATCCACGTAGCCCTGCTCACGACTTGCGCCGATCGTAACCACCTGCATTTTGATGGTTTGCAATACGCCATGTATGGTTCCATATTGTTCATCGGATTTACCCTTCTCAAAAGCTGTGGCAATATCCTCCGCAACTTGATTTTCAAGTTTGCTCTTCTCCGCCTCTAATTGTTCGATAAAGGCTTTGGCCGCCGTAGTCGGGTCACCTACAGTCAATATGGTATACAAACTGTCCACGGAATTTTTCACAGTTGCGTATTCTGTATCCAGTGTGTTATCCACTTTGATATTTGTCTCAGCATCCTTAGATACCTGCTTTATCTTTTCACAAATATCAGTGTAGTCCTCTTTGAAGTTGTCTTCTCGTGTCTGGCAGCTTTCGGCACTATTGTCGTTGTAATGGCTCTTCCAAGCCGCATTCACGTTAGCCACCCAATTATCGAACTCTATCACATACGTGCCTTTCGGGTTGGTATTCTCGCCCAACAGGCCATTTACGTAATGGTTTTCACTATTGCCCAATGCCAAATTTGACAGTTCGCCCAATTCCGCTACTATCAAGTTGTGGATATCCGTCTTCTTGGTTTCTACGGCCAATCTTTCGTAAGCCGCCAAGTTCTTCCTGGCCACTTCCAATTCGGTCAATGTCGCTTTCACCTTGCCGTCAATAACCTTCATCGCCTCGTGAATAGCGGCACTGTCATTGTGCAATGTATCGCCCTTATACGCGTTGCCCATCGCCGTCTCCTGCTTACCAAGCTCCGTGGTATAACTTCCCTTCAGGTCATCAAAATGCTTTTTCGACACATCCTTGTCATCGATAGGAGTCCAATTCGCATCAATCTTACCGATATTTCCCGTAATATCATCAGCAACCTTCGTCAGACTTGCCTGGACGGAGTTGTTCTTGGCGTGAATTTCCTTCGCCTCACCGACCTCATCAATGAAGGCACTGACATCCTCAAGAAGTTTCGTCATCTCAGCACTGGCATCAGACAAGGCAGCCAAAGTTTCAGCCTGCTTATCCTCGCTTGTGTAGTCCAAATCAGTTACCGTTTCTTCTATTTTATCTACAGAGTTGTACAATACCGTCTGCTTTTCAAGCAAGTTCTTTGCAAAAGACCCGTAAATCTCCGCAGTCACCGAAAGTCCATCCAAATCATCATTTACAGATTTGATATCCGCAGTGATTTGATTCTTCAAACGGTTGATGGTAATTACGACTACTTGCTGGTCATACCATTCTTTGTGCTTATCGAAAGTTCCTACCAAGGTTTTCACCTCACCCGTGATACCTGTAGTTTCATTTCCCTTGGCATTGGTTGCCTCCGTCAAAACATTGTTCATGCCATTAGCATGCGTATCCCCATCGGCATCCTTGGCAGCCGCTGCGGCTTTCAAAGCTGTTTGAAGGTCGGACAATGCCTTGTTCATTTCGTCTAACTTGCCGCCATAAGTTGGTAAATCATCGATATTTTCGTCCGGTGTTTCCGTTCCGGTATAGACCGGTACATAACGTCCGTCGCCATTCCCGACCTTGTCCGAAAGCTTTTTGATTTCTGCTTGAATATCGGCGATAGTCTTTGCAGCGTTGTCATAAACCTTCACGACGGCCTTGGCAGCATTCACATAACCCTCGATTTTGCCCTTAAGAGATTCTATTTCAGTTTTCTTCGTATCTTTGTTATCGGCACAAGTCCCTTCATCAAAGCTTTTCTTTATATACGAAGAGAATGCATCTATCTCCTCTTGCAACTTCTTCTCATCGGTATCTTTATAGATGTCGCCCACCGACACGTCGCCATACTTCAGGGCATGCACTTCTGTCTTGGCCTTATCGAACGCAGCCGTTTGAACATCCAACGCAGCGGTCAATTCCACTTTAGCCTGATAGTTCGGCAAAGATTGGTATTCTTTTTCAATGATGGTATTCAGGCTCTTTGTCACCGGTTCCTTAGCCTTCTCGTATGCACCGCCTTTTTGGGTATAAGCATCCAACGTATACTTCTTGTATTGATTTACAACCTCGGTTTCGATTGCTTTAAGATTGGCTTCGGCTTTTTCCAAATCGGACTTATACTTTTCGGAAACCACCGCATCTTTTTTCAATTCCGCAAGCAATGCCCATGGACTCTTGCCGTCTGTCCTTTCGGCAATCAAAGCCTTGTATATATTGTCATTGTTTTGGATGCTGTCCGTATAGAATTTACACACCTCGTCTGTTTTCTCGTACAAGCTGTCCAAAGCGTGCGTGTTAGCCTCATATCCCTCTTCTGCGGTCTGATGGTTCTCATTCGTTCCGTTTTTCCTCTCCACAGCTACAATGCCCAGGTTCACTTCGTTAAATGCATTGTGAGCCTCAGTACGCATCGTCTCATACAAGCCCGAGAAATCCTGAGGGTCTACCGCTACTTTCATGAAGGCCTGCAACTGTTCGTTATAATGAGCCTTAGTAGAGTTGATTTCCCCCAACACTTCGTCATAAGCCGTATGGTTCTTGTCGACATTCACCAACTTATCGGTGAATTTTTTTATTGCTTCCGATGCCTTTTTGGCAAATTCACTGTTGAATGCTGGCGTACATGCAGTAGCAGCAGTACCATTATCATAATAACCTTTAACTTCAACAAGGAAAGCATCGATTGTTTCCTTTGCAGCATTATATTCGCTCTGGGACAACACCTTGGCATAGTCCTGAGCACTTTGCTTACTGTTTACTCCGTCTGCATCACTCAAATTGCCAATATTTGTATCCCAAGCGCTTTTCAAAGCTGTATTTTGTTCTTCACCGACAGCCTTCGAAGCCGTATAAGCTCTCCAGTTGGCCAAATGCGCCTCGATATCCGTATCAAGTGCCTTGACCTCTGACATGAGTGTACTTCCTTCCACGCCATTGAGGTAAAACTTATACTCACCATACACCGTATAAGCAGCGAAATCACCGGCAGCATCATCTTTCACCCGATTGATTTTTACCGTTAAATCACTATACCGTTTATTAAATTCGGCATATTTATCCGCATTATCCTCTTGGCTCACTTTTGCAATAGCCTTCGAAGCTGCATTAAGCAATGTCCGTTGTGCTCCGGCAAAATCGAATACCAGTTCCAACTTGAAACCGCCAACCCGGAATTCCTTTCCCGTCTCGACAGCCTCAATGGCAAGAGTGACCTCGGATGCCGCAGCACCTTCCACTTTGAACTCGCCGTTTGTCAACGCCTTGCCGTTCACCAAGAACTTAGCATTCATCAAGGTAGTAGCCGACAACTTGTATGTACCAGGTAAAAGGGAACCCAAAGACTGAGAAATCGTGGTACCATTTGGAGATGTCAACACACCGTTCACCAACGATGGTTTTTCCGCTCCCACCCATTGATCCACTTCTGTCTTAATCTGATCCAAATTTGCATTGGCATAGGCTGCCATAGAAGCAGATGTCATTGCAAGAACAGAAACCAGTGTCTTCTTTTTCATACTTTTAATGTTTTAAATTCTATAAATTATTAAAGTCTCTTTTAAGCCATTCGGATGCCTTTACCTTTATATAAATAGGAATAGCACCCACCTAATTTTTGTGGGGTAAAATTACTTACTATCTATAAACGGCGTGCAAACTTAAAAGGTGTTATTCGTGAACCATGCCATTCTTTTCGTGAAAAAGCAAAAACAGAATGACGGTACAATCTGCTGCAAACGATTTTCGGACGTACTGGCATTCGCTGTTGGACTCTACACACATTACGGCAACCGATACCGCGTGGCGGAAATATAAGATGGGATAATGGATTTATGGGAATAATTTAATATCTTTGTCGGGTATGACATGATTAAATGACTGTAGCCATGGGAACGGAAGGTATCATAGACAGGTATGTCAATTTCTACACGGATTTTGCATTTAAGAAGCTTTTCGGGACAGAAATGAACAAGGATTTGCTCATCAGTTTCCTGAACGCCCTGTTGCAGGGGCGTGAGGTCGTATTGGATGTCAATTATCTGAATACGGAACACCTCGGTACACAGGAGTATGACCGCCGTGCCGTGTTCGACGTGTATTGCAAAAACGACAAGGGCGAGGTTTTCTTGGTGGAGATGCAGAAGGGCGAACAGCAGTTCTTCAAGGACCGCAGCATTTATTATTCGACCTTTGCCATCAGGGAACAGGCTCCGCGTGGCGAGTGGAACTATGAGCTGAAGGGGGTGTACACCATCGGCATCCTGAATTTTTGTTTCGACAAGGAAAGGGAGGGGAACTATTACCACGAGGTGAAACTGATGGACACGGCCACGAAGGAGGTTTTCTATGACAAGCTGGTGTTCATCTACTTGGAGATGCCTAAGTTCACGAAGCAGGAAAATGAGCTTGAATCGTTGTTTGACAAATGGCTTTATGTCATCCGCAATCTGGCAGCATTGATGGAGCGTCCCCGTGTGTTGCAGGAGAAAGTCTTTGCTCATTTGTTCGAGGCGGCTGAAATCGCCAAGTTCTCAAAGGGCGAACGTTATGAATACGAGGAAAGCCTGAAGGCTTACCGGGATTGGTTCAGCGTAATGGCAACAGCCGAGTTGCGCGGAGAAGAACGCGGAAAAGAGAAGGGATTAAAGGAAGGTTTGGAGAAAGGTCGTATTGAGGAACGGTTGCGGAATGCAAGAGGTTTGAAGGCAAGAGGGGTGGACGCGGACATCATAGCTCAGGTGACGGGGCTTTCTGAGGATGATATCTTAGGCTTGTAGAACGGTCTTACGTTCCATTTGTTGTTGGCATAAGACTTTGGATTTTTAGCTTTTGCAGTGTCAGCCAAACGATTTTCCGTTCTGCTGCAAACGATTTTTTAATCTCCTGAGAACGATTTTCGGACGTACTGACATACGCCTTACGGGCTTTTCCATGCTGAAACCGGATAAAAAGAAGGTATGGAGGTGTCCCTGATTTGTATTCTCCCTACCTCACCTATAGCAGACAGTTTTTCGCCCGAAAAGGTTCGCATCCTTCAGACCTCCTCTGTACCAACGTTTTAAGGTGAACTTTCTACCATCCAATCCTTCACCGATATTTCACCGGAAAACGGGCCATCCGCATGAAACTGTTTCTAATAAAATAGCATTCAAACTGGTTTTCAACATATTACGGTGAAGGGTCTGACACGGGAGCTTTCATATTGCATCTTCGCGGACAGATAATAGACTCAAAGCACACCGGTCTGCCACGAAACGTGACCTGAACGCCATCTGCCTTGAAGAGCGCACCGCCACGGCATCGACCGCAGGAACTGCGACGACGTGGCACGATATTATAAAAACAGTTTCAGCTTTGCGTCGTCGTAATCTGCGGTTTTCCGCTGATATCCTCCATCAACATGCGAAGCACAGGCTTAGGTAGGCGAAGCGTGTAGTTCGTACCGTGGTCATCGGCCAACACCGCCACCTGCTTCACCGCGTTGACATGGAAGACCCGCCGGATGTTGACGATATATTTACGTCCCAAGCGCAGGAACGCATCACCGGCCCTCCCCTTGTTCGAGAGAGCGGCTTCTACTTTGGCAAGACCGAAAGGAATCATGAAATGTGTCCCCGAAGAGTAATAGACATGAGTGTAATGGTCGTCGGCCTCAAAATACAACATCCGGTCGAGATCCACGACATAGAGTTCACCATACACACTGAAGCATAGTTTGTTTTCCATCTGCACAACCCCGCCGCACTGTCATCCTGCGGCTTCGTGCCCGTGTCTTCCTCTCAGGCACCGGTTAATTTTTTAAACGACATAATTCCGGGCACATACGAAAAAAGCGTGGAAAACCCGCCCGTTGCTGTTCCACGCATTGAGGCTCTCGCATTGCCCATACCAGTAGAACAACAACGCACAGTCCCACGCCGATATGAACAACACCCACCTTTATGGCATCGTATGTGGTGTGCCACAAAAGTGGCACACTCACCAACGGCAATAAAGGCATGCGTTCCTGTACACACCCCATGGGCATCTGCCGCTGCCATGTCCTGACTGATACTTCGAATTTGCGAGATTCCAACGCGTCAAGAACAAAGCGCCTAAGCAAACGCCTTCTCAATATATGCACACCCCCACCGCTGTTTTCCGGCTAAATTACCTTACAACTTTTTTCCGTGTCTCCACATGAAAAATCCCTTCTCGGCGTGGAATGTAAATGCAAAGATAGGAATAAATATGATAAAACCCGAAACATCCGGAAACAAACCGATGCTTCATGACATAAAAAATAAAATCGTTCAAAAACGGTGTGCCCGTAAACGCGAACAGGATACAAGGCTTCCACAGAGCGTAAAACCGCCGGCCAACCACATGGCAGCATGGGGCGCACGGTCTCCGTTGAGATAAAAAAGCAAAGCTACCAAGGCTGCTCCCGTGGTCTGTCCTACCAAACGTGCCGTGGCCTGCATCCCGCTCGCCCCACCGGTCCGATATGACGGTGCGGAACTCAGCAACAAATGGTTGTTGGGCGATTGGAACAGTCCGAAACCGAAACCGCAGAGCATCAAACGCGCCACCAGTCCGCCATAACCCACCGACGGCGACAAATCAGCCAGCAAGAAGCACCCGACACTCATCACCAGTAGTCCGACACCTCCCAACAGCCCCGGATGGATTTTCGTAGCCAACGTGCCGGCCAAAGGACCGGCCACCACAATCACCAAAGGCCAGGCGGTCATCAACAGCCCCGTCTCTGCCGCGCTCATCCCGAACGTGAGATGGAACATAAAAGGTAAGGCCACCATGCCTAACATTTGCGAAGTGAAGGAAAGGATACTGGTCAGCACAGACAAAGAAAACACGGGTATGCGAAGCAAATCGAAAGGCAGCATCGGATAGGGCTGGCGCAACTGACGACGCACGAAAACGGTCCCTATCCCGGCTAAAAGGACAACTCCGGCCACAATCCAACGAAAGGACAGCCCGTGAGAAAAGGCTTCCACACAACCGATGAACAGACCGAACGTAAGAGCGTTCAGCACTGCTGAAGGGAAATCGAACCGTCGCCCTTCGACGCGCGTCGGATTCCCCGGCAAGTATCTACGGGCTAAAAAGAATGTCAGTACGCCGAACGGTAAATTCACGGCAAACAGCCATGGCCAGGAGGCCACGGATAAAATCGCACCGGATATCGTAGGTCCGGCCACGGAGGCCAGAGCCACGACCGTGGCATTCAGTCCGAAACCTTTGGCCAGATGGCGTTTCGGATAAATCAGACGCACCAAAGAGCCATTCACGCTCATCACCATGGCTGCCCCCACGCCTTGCAACATGCGTGAAAGAACCAGCAGGACAAACGAACCGGACAAGGCACAACACAGCGAACCGACGGTAAAGAAAACCATTCCCCACAGATAGGTACGTTTGAATCCGAACAACTCGCCCAACGCGGAACAGGGCAACAGGGTCATGACGACCACCAACTGGAAAGCATTGACTATCCAAATGGAATCGGAGGAAGAGATTTGCAACTGACGCGCAATCGTGGGCAAGGCCACGTTGCATATCGTGCCGTCGATGACCGAAAGGAACAACCCCGAAAAAATAGCCACCATGGCATAATAGATTTGCGGACGATGAAGCCCGTCCCAATCCATATTCCCCACCACGTGTACTGCCGAAGGTTCCCGTCTGTCCTGTGCCATCTTTCTTATTGTGTTGAAAAAGCCGTCCTGCCCATGGCAAAACGGCTCATACATGATGATATATCCAATTACTTCTTGACTTCCACGATTTTTGTCGGAGCCTGTTCCGCATTCCGGCGGCCAGTCTCTTCCACCACACGGCGGGCAAAGGCCATGAACGCCTGTCCCGTCTGGCTCCCGTCGTTCAAGACTTCGGGCGTACCGTTGTCACCGTTCTCGCAAATGCTCTGCACGATGGGAATCTGTCCCAGCAAAGGCACATGCATATCTTCGGCAAGGCGCTTCACCCCTTCTTTCCCGAACAGGTAGTATTTGTTTTGCGGCAATTCGGCAGGAGTGAACCATGCCATGTTTTCCACCAGCCCGAGAATGGGGACATTCACTTTCTCGTTCTGGTACATGTTGATGCCTTTGCGTGCATCGGCCAACGCCACTTTTTGCGGCGTGCTGACAATGACGGCACCGGTAATAGGCAAGGTCTGCACCAACGTGAGATGGATATCGCTCGTACCCGGAGGAGTGTCGAGGATGAAGTAATCCAAGTCGCCCCAGTTTGCATCGCCTATCAACTGCTTCAGCGCGTTGCAGGCCATCGCCCCACGCCACAAAGTGGCCTGGTCGGGATCGACAAAGAAACCGATAGACAGCATCTTGATACCGTAACTCTCCACCGGCACAATCAAATCACGGCCGTCCACCGATTCGGCATAAGGATGCGCATCCTCTACATGGAACATCTTGGGCATGCTCGGTCCGAACACGTCGGCATCCAACAAGCCGACTTTGTAGCCCAACTTGGACAACCCCACAGCCAGGTTGGCCGCTACCGTAGATTTCCCCACACCGCCTTTGCCGGACGACACGGCGATAATATTCTTCACACCGGGCAACAGTTGCCCCACCTCCGGACGGGGAGCCTGCAAGGTTTTGGTGTGTATCTCCACTTCCACCTCCTTGCCCACGTAGGCATGGATGGCAGCCTCAGAAGCTTTCACGAGCGACTTGAGGAAAGGATTCGTCGGCTTGTCGAAAATCAACGAAAAACTGACATGCAGCCCGCTGATACGCAGATCGTCTTCCACCATCCCCGCCTCTACGATGTTCTTTCCCGTACCGGGATAACGCACGGTAGCCAGTGCGTCCATAATCAATTTGGGATATATTTCCATAAGTTCGGTATTTTAATTCGTTCTTTCATTTAGCCGTCGACAATCCGCTGCGCTTGCTGCGGTTGTAACTCCGGTATTCATCCAATTCTATCTCCACTTCCGGCTCCGCCAGTTCTCCGGCTTGCGGCAAGAGGAAACGCATGTATTTGATATCCAGTCCGCGGTCGAGCCATTGCTGTTCGTAATACGTCCGAATGTTCAGGATACGGGCTTCTTCGGTATCCGGATGCTCAGCCAGCGTACTGTGATACAAGTCGCGGGTAGAAAACTCCAAGGGCAAACCGTTCTTTTCCACCATATATTCCGTATAAGTGAAAAGGAAATTGGAATCGGTTTTCAAGTGAATCCGTCCACGGTCTTGCAGGAAACAGCGGTAACGCGTCATGAAAAAAGTGGAGGTCAGACGTTTGGTCACCTTCTTCATCTGCGGGTCGCTGAACGTCAGCCAAATCTCGGCTACTTCGCTTTCGGCAAAGAAACGGTCGATAATCTCTATGTTCGTGCGCAGGAACGCCACGTTGAACAAGCCTTCGCGCAACGCCTCCGTGGCTCCCGTCCACATACGGGCGCCCTTGATGTCCACCCCGATAAAGTTCTTGTCGGGATACAAACGGGCCAGCCCTACGGTATATTCACCCCGTCCGCACCCGAGTTCCAACACAATAGGATGGTCGTTCCGGAAAAAATCTTCATGCCAACGTCCTTTCATATCGAAAGGCACTTCATCCACGACCGAATAAGGGTATTCAAACACATGAGGGTAACTGGCCATGTCGGCAAACTTTGCTAATTTTCCTTTTCCCATTCCTTATTTTTAATCTATCTGTTTATCCGTCACAAAGGTAGGCAATATCAGAAGAATAAAAAAGCCGCCGACAAACTTTTCCTCTTGCCGGCAGCTCAAAATTATAAATTCGAGAACTCTTTATTCCCCTTGCGCCTGAGCCGCTTCGTACTCGGCTTTCACGTCTTCATAGAAGTGCGCTGAAGCTGATTGCATGTAAGGGACAAACCACAAGAGGCCGATGCCCAACGTCAAGATGCAAAGTAACCCCCAACCAATGAAGGTCAAGTACAAATAAAACAGGTCGAACTTATGACCGTCCATCATCTTCATGCTTTTTTCAATGGCACCATTGAATTTCAATTCGGGATTATCCCGCAAGACAAAAGCCGTCATGGCATAAGAAAAAGACTTGATGATGCCCGGCACGATAAGCAACAAGGTCCAAAGAAACGTATAGATACCGGTGAGTATCATCGTCCCGGCCACACGGGTATAATCGCGAAAACCCTCGAATAACTGCCCGACCTTATACTCGTCGCCACTACGCAAATTGTCGAGGAACAGCACAGACATACTCCAACCAAGAGGCATCAGCACCAACTGTATAATGGAACCTACTCCATCATAAACTTTTAAGTCGATACCGGCCGGCAACACTCCCATAACCGCCAGATAAACCAACGTAACCATAACCGCGCCGCCCCATTTTCCAGAGAGCGACGCCCGGGCCGCAGCCCGCATTTCACTTGCACTTCTAATCATGATAATAGATTTTTTAATGAATGAATCACTCCATCACCACCGTAGTCCATCCGTGCACATCGGGTTCGATGCCGTACTGGATATTACGCAGGTGATGATATAATTGAGTACAAACCGGTCCCGGCTTGCCGTCTTTGCTGATAATATAGCTCTTCTTATTCTCCAAGTCGTCGATACGCTCGATGGGGCTGATGACCGCAGCCGTACCGCATGCCCCGGCCTCTTCGAAAGTGGCCAGTTCTTCTTCCGGAATCTGGCGGCGTTCCACCGTCATGCCCATGTCTTCGGCCAACTGCATCAGGCTCTTGTTGGTGATGGAAGGCAGGATGGATGTGGACTTCGGCGTGACATACGTATTGTTTTTGATGCCGAAGAAGTTGGCAGCCCCGCATTCGTCGATGTATTTCTTTTCTTTCGCATCGAGGTAAAACTCGCAGGAGTACCCCAAATCGTGTGCCATCTTGTTCGCTTTCAAGCTCGCCGCATAGTTGCCGCCCACTTTATAGATACCCGTTCCCAACGGTGCGGAACGATCGAACTCACGGATAATCACGTACGGATTGGCAGCGAAGCCTCCCTTGAAGTACGGCCCTACCGGCGTGACGAAAATCACGAAGAGATATTCGTTGGCCGGATGCACGCCCACTTGGGCTCCCGTACCGATAAGCAGCGGACGGATGTACAACGTGGCCCCGCTCTCGTATGGCGGGATAAAACGCTCGTTGAGCCGTACCACCTTCTTGACCATTTCTTCAAAACGTTCCGTAGGCAGTTCGGGCATCAGTATGCCGCGGCACGTGCTCTGCAAACGCTTGGCATTCTCGTCCATGCGGAATACGCGCACCTTACCGTCCGGACAACGGTAAGCCTTCAACCCCTCGAAAGCTTCCTGCCCGTAGTGCAGGCAAGTAGCCGCCATGTGGATATTGAGGGTCTCCTCCGAACAAACTTCAATCTCTCCCCACTTTCCGTCACGATAATAGCAACGTACGTTATAGTCTGTCTTCATATAGCCGAAAGACAGGTTCGCCCAATCGATTTCTTTCATCTTTTCCGTTTTTAAATTTCATTCTGAAAGACAAAATTACAGAATTTTATTATTTTAAAGGCGTTTTCCGCAAAGAATTTATCATTTAACAAGAAAAACGCCCTACACCGGACGAAACCGGAACTGTCTCAGGCCTCTTTTTCGCCCGTTTCCAGTATTTTCTTGATTTCTTCGTCCGTCGCATAAAGCTTCTCGCGGCAGAACGCCACCAAGCGTTGCGCTTCCTTCAGTTCCCCGGCCAACTGGTCGATGCCGGTTTCGTTGGCCTCTATCCGGCGCACCAATTCTTCCAAGCGTGCCATGGCTTCCTCGTATGACAAGTTTTCTTTCTTCATATACCTTATCTTATTGTACGACTGAGCGGATCTCACCTTCCGCCAAACAGGTCGTGATTTCTTCTCCTCCTTTCAGTTCCGAAGCTTTCCGCACCAACTTTCCACCGCAAAACGTCATGCTGTATCCCCTTTTAAGCAACAAGACGGGGTCGGCAGCCTCGCATTTCTGTTGCAGGAGCTGCAAGCGGAACCGCTCGCGCTCCATGCGCACGGGAATGCCGCGCCCTATCCGCCCGGCATACAGGTCGAGGCGATAGCGTTCGTCGGAAAGGCGTTGCCGTCCGGCATGGAACAGGCGTGCGGCCATCTGCTCCAACCTGCGCTCCCCACGGGTACGCACCTGCAAGGCTGCCGCCGACAATCGGGCGGACAAACGCTCCACGCGCAAACGCTCACCCTCCATGCGCCCCTTGGCCTGCTGTTGGATTTCGCGTGCCACAGCCTCCAGACGCGAGGCCGCCTCCAACTGGTGATGGATGAGAAAAGCCGCAGCAGCCGTAGGGGTCTTCACCCGCGTATGAGCCACGAGGTCTATCACCGTATCGTCACGTTCATGCCCGATGCCGGTTATCACCGGTAAAGGAAACTGTGCACAAGCCGCTGCCAGCAAATAGGTGTCGAAGCCGGACAAGTCACTGGTTGCCCCTCCGCCCCGGATAATCACCACGGCATCCCAGTCGTCCTGCCGGGTCATAACGGCATCCAACGCCGCCAGCACCGATGATTCCACATGTTCGCCCTGCATCACGGCAGGGAAAAGCCGGACGGTGAAACGCAGGCGATAGTCATTGCGAAGCAACTGGTTGCAGAAATCACCGTAACCGGCGGCTGTGGCCGACGAAATGACGGCTATACGGTTGGCCGACAGCGGCAAAGACAATTCCTTGTTGTCGTTCACAATGCCGTCCGCCTCCAAGCGTGCCAAAATCTCCCTGCGCAGACGTGCCATGTCGCCCAACGTATAGGCCGGATCGATGTCCGTCACGGTCAGCGAATAGCCATAAAGTTCATGAAAGGTGACCCCGACCTTGACCAAAACCTTCAGTCCCGGCGATAAAGTCCGCCCCGTCTCCCGTTCGAACATAGGTTTCAGCAGACGGTACATCCCAGCCCAAATCACACCGCGAGCTTTGGCCACCAAGTCACGGCCGTTCACGGACTTCTGCACGAACTCCAGATAACAATGGCCGTTGTAAGCCTCGCGTACCTCGCTCAGTTCGGCCTGCAACCAATATTCGGCCTGCAACGTACGTTCCAGCGTACCGCGCACCAGCCCATTCAATTCATATAGTGTCAATGCCTCCATCTCAGTCTTCCAAATAAGCTTGCAGCCCCCGTTGCGAACCGATGTAGGCACCGCCTGCCATCTTGTCACCGACGTAGAACACGGCAGACTGGCCGGGTGTCACAGCCGAAGCCTTCTCCTTAAAACGCACCAACCACAAATCCTCGCCGCCTCCTTCTTCCGGGAACCGGTTTTTCACTTGGCGTACACTGCACGGTATCGGACGGCTGCGATAACGGATGCGCACGGAAAGCTGCCCGTCGGCCCAATCGGCCTCGGACGAGATGCGTCCCCCGCAAACCAACATGGCACACGCCTCAAGATTTTCCGCATCACCCAGCATCACCGTATTCTTCCGGGCATTCAGCCTCAACACGTAGGCCGGCTTGCCCAAGGCAATACCCAACCCCTTACGCTGCCCCACCGTGAAATACGGAAAACCGCAGTGTGTACCGATAACGCGCCCCTGTACGTCGACAAACTTGCCTTCGCCCACGCGCCGATCCAAATCGGGCACTTGCTCCCGCAGGAACTCACGGTAATCCTTGTCTATGAAACAGACCTCCATCGACTCTCCGCCGCGAGCTTTCATCTCAAATCCCTTCCGTGCCAGATAACCCCGCACGTCTTCCTTCCGCAGTGCGCCCAAAGGGAAAATACAGCGCGACAACACGTCCTGCCCCAGTCGCCAAAGGAAATAGGACTGGTCTTTCTTCCCGTCCACACCGCAATACAATCCGTAACGGCCGCCTTCTTCCTTCACCCTCACATAGTGTCCCGTGGCGATATAATCGCAACCCAACTTATCCGCCCACTCCGCCAACACGCGGAACTTGAACGCGGGATTGCACATCACACAGGGATTCGGCGTACGCCCGGCAAGATATTCATCCACAAAATTACGGACCACGATGTCCTTAAAGGCCGTCCGCTCGTCGGCTACATAATGGGCGATGCCCAAACGGGCGGCCAAAGCCCGGGCATCTTGTATGAAATCGGGATATTCTTGTCCCGTATCGGCAAACTGGCGCGGCAGATCCCACACGCGCATCGTCACGCCCACCACTTCGTAGCCTTTGTCCAACAACATCAGGCACACCGCCGAACTGTCGATGCCACCCGACATGCCGACCAATACCTTCTTTCTTTCATGTTCCATATCTGTTAGCGTGAAAGTCCTTTTACACAAAAGTACGAAGAAAAAAATAAAGTAAAGGAAAAACCAAGAATTATTTCTGCGTCTTCCGATGTGCTGTGAGGATTTTTTACACCTCCGGAGGAAGCCGAATCATTCTGCAGAGAACGGAAAATCAATCTCAGCCAAACGAAAAATCAATCTCTTGAGATTGATTTTCAAATCTGCGGAAGATAAAAAGAGGAATAAATAGGATTTATAAGTCTTTCATTTCTTAGCACTTACACCCCATAAACAGAAAGATAATACAAAAAAGCTGCCCGTAAATATAATTCAAGAGGACAGCTCCACCGAAGGGCTGACAATCACATATCCTTCCGCGTCTCTTTCTTGTCCTGAATCCAAAAATAAACACCACCGACAATGGCTATTACAGATACCAATGCACTCATAATAATCGCACCCATAACTCACGTCCTTTCTTTTTTATCCCGTACAAGCCAAAGCCCTACGCTCAAAGTCACCACCACAGAAAAAGAGACCGACAAATAAAGAATCCACGAATTACCCCTATCCGTAATAATAGAGGATAAAAGTACAGCCGTAACCAAATATTTGGCTATATCCATCAACCATTTGCCAAGCTCCTTTCTCATATTGCAAACATACGAAAAAAAATGCATCTACACTATGATTCCATACAAAAAAACATATCTTTCTTTTGTATTTGCTAAAAAATGGTACGGGGTTCTATATACGAAAGGCCGCTTTCCCTTGGAGGAAAGCGGCCTTTCGTATCGTCTGACGGCTCGTGCCCAAGTTAGCTCAAGAAGCCCAACAGCACACCGGCAGCCACAGCCGAGCCTATCACACCGGCCACGTTCGGCCCCATGGCATGCATCAACAGGTAATTCTTGGAATCGTATTCCAATCCTAAATTTTGCGAAATACGGGCAGCCATCGGCACGGCAGATACGCCCGCATTACCGATAAGCGGATTGATTTTCTTGTGTTTCGGCAAGAACAGGTTGAAGAACTTGACGAACAACACGCCGGAAGCAGTGGCGATGATAAAAGCCAACGCACCGAGGAAGAAAATCTTAATGGTATCCATCGTCAGGAACTCACTGGCCTGCGTGGAACATCCCACCGTAAGGCCAAGCAACATCACAATCACATCGTTCAACGCACTACCGGCCGTCTTGGCCAGACGGGTGGTCTTCGTACTTTCTTTCAGCAAATTACCAAAGAACAGCATACCCAACAACGGCAAGCCTGAAGGCACGATAAACGTGGTCAGCAACAGACCGACGATGGGGAAGATAATTTTTTCGGTCTGCGACACCTGACGGGCGGGTTTCATGCGTATCACGCGCTCTTTTTTCGTGGTGAGCAAGCGCATCAAGGGCGGCTGAATGACCGGCACCAAAGCCATGTAGGAATAGGCGCACACGGCAATGGCCCCCATCAGGTTCGGCGAGAGTTTGGAAGACAAGAAGATGGCCGTAGGCCCGTCGGCTCCTCCGATGATGGCGATGCCCGCCGCCTGGTTAGGCTCGAATCCCAAGGCCAAGGCTATCATATAAGCCCCGAAAATACCGAATTGGGCGGCAGCACCGACCAGCAAAAGCTTCGGATTGGCTATCAACGCCGAGAAATCCGTCATGGCACCGATACCAAGGAAGACCAAGGGCGGATACCACCCGGTCTTCACCCCTTGATAAAAAATGTTCAACACGGAATTATCCTCGTAAAGCCCGACTTCCAGCCCTACGGCTTTAAAAGGAATATTTCCTAAAATAATACCCAAACCGATAGGAATCAAAAGCAAAGGCTCGAAATCCTTCTTGATGGCCAGCCATAAGAAGAACGCACCGACCAGAATCATAATCCAATTCCCCATCTCGGCATTCGCAAATCCCGTATAAGTGAGGAAGTCGGACAATTTTGTTCCAATGAAATCAAATACTTCCATAGTCCTAACCGATTGTTACCAACATTGCACCTTCACGCACCGAGTCTCCCTTGTTTACATGCACGGCTGTCACCGTACCGTCGCACTCGGCGTTGATATTGTTTTCCATTTTCATGGCTTCGAGCACCACTACGGTCTGCCCTTTCTTGACAGCTTGTCCCACAGTGACCGCCACAGCATTCACCGTACCGGGCAGAGGAGCACGGACGGCAGTACCGTTGCCTGCCGGGACTTCGGGTTGCACAGCCGGAGCGGCAGCCGGAGTGACCGGACCGTGGTGCACATGGGCTACCGGACGTATCACCGGTTTATGCGTCAGGTGCATCGGACGTTCCATCTCCACTTCAAACGGAATCCCGTTCACTTCCACTTTGGCCATATTGCCTTCCACATCGTTTATCTTCACCGTATATTCGGCTCCTTTTACCTTATATTTATATTCTTTCATGATGATTCTTTTTATTGATTAGACTTAAACAAATGATTTTACTCCGGCCACTCGCGCATGGTGTATCCTTTCGCATTCCATTCCGAGTGCTCCTCGGTGTGATAGGTCAGCACATTGCTTTCCACGTCATGCACGTCTTCTTCATAATCACGGAGCGCCATGGCAATGACGGCCATATACACTTTCATGTCCACGCCCTTAGTCTCCAGTCCCTGCTTGGCCATGACAGCGGCTTTGTCCGCCTGGTCGTGGAGCGCACGGATGGCTCTCACGCGAGCCATCTTGGAGAATAAGGCCACCATGTAACCGAACAAACGGAAAAAGACATAAAGGGCAAGCAGACAACCGAACACGACTCCCATCGCCATGATAGACATGGCCACGCCGTAGGGGTCTTTCTCTTTGAATTCCGCCACCTTATCCTGTACCTTTCCCTGCCCTACGTTCGGAGCTCCCGGAGTCACTTCGTTCGCATCGAGCACTACCCATACGTAGGTCTCGCTCTCGGAATCATATACCCGGGCGTAAGACTGGTTTTCGGCCAAAGGCGGTACGGTAATGGAATCGAGCAACGTCTTACCGTTTCCGTCAAACAAGGCGATGAAGTTTTCCTCGCCCTCCTTCAAGGTGAAGTTCGTGTGCAATGTGCCCAGGTTGGTTTGTCCGTCGGCGAAGAACACGATACGTTGCTGGGCGGTCAAGTTCGTCCGTTCGTCACCTTTCGGTATCAACGACATCAACTTGACGCGTTCCGGCACGGAAAGTCCTTTGTTCAAAGCCTCACGATTCGTAGTCAGGTAACAACTACGGAGATTGTTGGTTCCCCATGAAGTATTGGCAATCTCAATCCATCCCGTACGTTCGCCGTACTCATCTATGAGACCGTCCGTATTGGAGACTACCACTTCATTGATTTTGAAACTGAAGGCGCCCTGCCCGAAAGCAGCGACCACAGCCGTCAAACTAACAAGGATTCCTAAAAATCTTCTGTGTAACATCATTTTTATATTATCGGATTACAATGGAATATTCCCATGCTTCTTCACGGGGTTCAATAATTTCTTGGTCTGCAACTGGGCCAACGCGCGAATGACACGGAAACGTGTGTTGCGCGGCTCTATCACATCGTCGATGTAACCGTACTTGGCTGCCTGGTAAGGATTAGTGAAGAGTTTGTTATACTCGGCTTCCTTCTCTTCCAGAAAGGCTTTCGGATCTTCGGCTTCCTTGGCATCCTTGGCGTACAATACGGCCACGGCCCCGGAAGCTCCCATCACCGCAATTTCCGCCGACGGCCATGCGTAATTGATGTCTCCGCGCAGTTGCTTACAACTCATCACAATATGGGAGCCGCCATAGCTCTTGCGCAGAGTCACCGTCACCTTAGGCACAGTGGCTTCTCCGTAGGCATACAACAACTTCGCCCCGTGCAATATCACGGCATTATACTCTTGCCCCGTACCCGGCAGGAAGCCCGGCACGTCTACCAAAGTCACCAACGGGATATTGAAAGCATCGCAGAAACGCACGAAACGCGCCCCCTTGCGGCTGGCATTGCAGTCGAGCACGCCGGCATAGCACTTCGGTTGGTTGGCCACCACGCCCACGCTCTGCCCGTTGAAGCGGGCAAAGCCCACGATGATATTCTTGGCATAATCGGGCTGCACCTCAAAAAACTCGCCGTTGTCCACTATCGCCCCGATGACTTCGTACATATCGTACGCTTGATTCGGATTGTCCGGAATGATTTCATTGAGAAAATCCTCCAGACGGTTAATCGGGTCGGTACATTCCAGACGGGGAGCCTCTTCCATATTATTCTGGGGAATATAACTGATGAGGGTACGAATCATTTGCATGGCCTCTTCTTCCGTTTCGGCCGTGAAGTGCGTCACACCGGATTTCGTGGCGTGCACGCTCGCGCCGCCCAAATCTTCTTGCGACACATCCTCGCCCGTCACTGTCTTGACTACCTTCGGCCCGGTGAGGAACATATAAGAGGTGTTCTCCATCATCAGGATGAAATCGGTCAGTGCCGGGGAATATACCGCTCCGCCTGCACACGGACCGAAAATACCGGAAATCTGAGGAATCACACCGGATGCCTCGATATTACGCTGGAAGATATTGGCATAGCCGCCCAAAGCGTTGATACCTTCCTGGATACGTGCGCCGCCCGAATCATTGATGCCGATACAAGGCGCACCCATTTTCATGGCCTGATCCATCACCTTGCAGATTTTCTCGGCCATGGTCTCGGACAAAGAGCCTCCGTTCACCGTGAAGTCCTGGGCAAATACATAAACCAGACGCCCGTCGATAGTGCCGCTTCCGGTCACGACCCCGTCTCCCAAATATTGCTTCTTCTCCATGCCGAAGTTGGTGCAACGATGAAGCTTGAACATGTCCATTTCCTCGAAACTGCCTTCATCCAGCAACATGTCGATACGCTCGCGAGCCGTATATTTACCTCTCGCATGTTGTTTTTCTATGGCCTTCTCGCCTCCTCCCATGCGCGCTTTGGCACGGAGCTCCACTAATTCCTTGATTCTCTCTAACTGATTGCTCATGATACTTAATATGATTTAAGAAATACTATCTGCTACCTGTCCGCCTCACTTTGGCGGTTGAGTATTGCCATGCTGCAACAAAGGTACTAAAAAAGAATTTCCATCAAGCCTTTTATGCGGAAAAAATTAGTCGAAAAAAGATAGCCGACCTTACGGGCTTTTTTCGTACCTTTGTCTTACTTAAATTAACTTAATATGTCGAATCCCACTTCACCATTAGATTTAGGAACCCTTCCCGTCAGCAAGCTACTTAAACAATACGCTTTCCCGGCCATCGTCGCCATGACGGCATCGTCGCTCTACAACATGGTGGATAGTATCTTTATCGGTCACGGCGTGGGCCCTTTGGCCATCTCCGGCCTGGCACTCACGTTCCCTTTCATGAACTTGTCCGCCGCATTCGGGGCCATGGTCGGAATCGGGGCATCCACTTTAATATCCGTACGATTGGGACAACAGGATTACAAAGCCGCACAAGACATCTTCGGCAACGTGGTCACCCTGACCCTGATTCTGGGTGTCTTGTTCAGCATTGTGGCGCTGGTCTTTCTCGACCCGATTCTGAGCTTTTTCGGTGCCAGCCCCGCCACACTCCCCTACGCCAGGGAGTACATGGAAATTATTTTGCTGGGTAACGTCGTCACGCACAGTTTCTTCACTTTCAACGCCATCCTGCGTTCTACGGGGCACCCTCAACTGGCCATGAATGCTACCATCATGGCTGTGGTGGGAAACACCATCCTCAATCCTATTTTCATCTACGGAATGAACATGGGCATACGCGGTGCCGCTACGGCCACGATTCTGGCACAGATCGTCTCTTTGTTGTGGCAGGTGAGCGTCTTTCGCCGCCCCAAGGAGCTCATCCAGTTCAAACGCGGCATTTACCGCCTGAAAAAGAAAATCGTCAAAGACACTTTCGCCATCGGCATGTCTCCCTTCCTGATGAACAGTTGCGCTTGTCTTGTCGTAATCCTCATCAACCGCGGATTAGGACAGTACGGCGGCGACCTGGCCATCGGTGCGTATGGTATCGTCAACCGCGTCTTGTTCATCTTCATCATGATTGTCATAGGATTGAACCAAGGCATGCAGCCCATCGCCGGATACAATTACGGTTCGCAGGACTACCATCGTGTACTCAAAGTGCTGCGCTATACCCTGCTTTGGGGTACGTTGATTACTACGACCGGTTTTCTCATCGGGGAATTGCTCCCCGAATTGTGCGTCCGTGCCTTTACGACCGACGAAGAACTGACCGACATTGCCGTGAGAGGAATGCGTATCGTAGTCATATTCTATCCTTTAATCGGCATGCAAATGGTTACGACCAACTTCTTCCAGAGCATAGGACAAGCGAGCAAGAGCATTTTCCTGTCCCTGACACGGCAACTGCTGTTCCTCATCCCCCTACTTCTGACATTGCCTCAGTTCTGGGGTGTAAAAGGAGTATGGTTGGCCATGCCTATATCCGATGCCATCGCATGTATAGTAGCCGGAATCATGTTAATTACAGCATACAGAAAATTTAAAAAATTAGCCGTATAACGTCATGAAGAAACATATCATTATCAATGTAGGACGCCAGTTAGGTAGCGGCGGACGCATCATCGGGAACCGCATTGCGGAAGATTTCAACATCAAGTTTTATGATAAGGAACTTTTGGACCTGGCTGCAAAAGAAAGCGGTCTCAACAAAAAGTTCTTCGAACGTAATGATGAACACAAAGGCTTTCTCAAAGTATTGTTCAGCTCTTTTGCTCCCATTTTCGGCAATAGCGACCCATACGCCAACCAGCTCAGTGACGAATCGCTTTTCAAATTTCAAAGCGACGCCATCCGCAAGGCGGCCGAACAGGATTCTTGTGTGTTCGTAGGAAGATGCGCCGACTACATTTTGCGCGACTACCCTAACACCGTAAGTATCTTTATCACAGCCGACATGCCCGACCGAATCAAACGCGTCTGCGAGATGCTCCACATCACGGAAAAAGAGGCCGAAAAGAAATGTATCGAAGGCGACGAGAAGCGGTCTGAGTACTATAACTATTACAGTGCCAAGACATGGGGAAGCGCAGAATCCTACGACCTTTGCATCAACTCGTCTGCTTTGGGTATAGAAGCTACTATCGACGTGATTGAAAACTTCATATCCCAGAAGCTCAAATTATGAAACGTATCGGATTACTGTCGGACACACACAGTTTTTGGGACCCTAAATATCTGGAATATTTCGAAGAATGCGACGAAATATGGCATGCCGGCGACATCGGTTCCATGGAAGTGGTACAAAAATTATCTGCGTTCCGTCCTTTCAGAGCCGTATACGGAAACTGCGACGGTGGGGACATCCGTAAAATGTTCGGAGAAAAACTCCGGTGGCGTTGTGAAGATGCCGAGGTGCTGATGACACACATCGGAGGATACCCCGGCAAATATGCTCCCGGCATTCGAACACAATTGTACAATCGTCCGCCTCATTTGTTTATCTGTGGCCATTCTCATATCCTAAAGGTTCAGTTCGACCCGAAATTGGGTTTGCTGCATATCAACCCGGGAGCTGCGGGTATCATGGGCTGGCACAAAGTACGTACGCTCGTACGTTTCACCGTAGAGGGGCAGGCCTTCAAAGACTTGGAAGTGATAGAAATACCCCGAACGGAAAGTTCATCCGGCATATTATAACAACCGCATCCTACGAATGGCGCCCGGTTTATCAAATAAACCGGGCGCCATTCGTATAGTTACACCATACGGCATCAGAATGTGCCGCAAAGCAACAGCACGATCAACTGTGCCGTCAGAATGCGCAAGAACATCGTTAACGGATAAACTGTAGAATAGCCCACAGCAGGAGCATCCGTACTGGACGCCTGATTGGCAAAAGCCAAAGCCGGGGGATCGGTCGTGCTACCAGCTATCAACCCCATAATGGTGAAGTAGTTCAACTTGAAACGCATCCGGGCTATCACACCTATTATTAATATAGGTATCACGGTTATCAGGAAACCGGTCCACACATACGTCAGACCGTCACCGGCTACTACCGTATCCACAAAATGCTCTCCGGCTTTTATCCCCACACTGGCCAGGAACAATGCCAATCCGAACTCGCGCAACATGAAATTGGCACTCGTTGACACATACGTAACCAGACGGAACTTATAACCGAAACGACCTATCAAAATAGCCACAATCAGCGGACCTCCGGCCAAACCGAGCTTCACAGGCGTGGGCACGCCTGGGAAAGCAAACGGAATACTTCCGAATATGATACCCACCAGAATGCCGACAAAAATCGTCACCAAATTGGGATGGTCCAAACGTTTCACGGAATTACCCATCAGGCTCGCCACACGATCGACAGCATCTTCCGGCCCAACTACGACAATCTTGTCGCCCACCTGCATGCGCAAGTTACGGTCGGCAAAAAGGTTCATTCCGGAACGGGAAATGCGCGTCACATTCACCCCATAGACAGAACTGAAATGCAACTGCCCGAAAGTCTTGCCGTTCATCTTAGGTTGAGTTACCACAATGCTCTTCGATACCATCGGCATGTCCTGCATATCCCAGTCGATATATTCTTCCGGTCCGATAAAAGCACGGACAGCTTCCGCGTCGTCTTCGGCACATGTAATGAACAAGTGGTCGCCCAAATAAAACTTCGTATCCTTGGTCGGGATACTTACGTGACCTTCATGCAAGGCACGCGAACAAACATAATTGCGTCCCAAGAAATCACGCACTTGCAGAAGCGTCTTTTCATGCAGGGCCGTGTTCGTGACCTTCAAGGTCATTTTGTGCGGTTTGGCATGCGGATTTTCCGCCTGTTGCGCCAATATACGATCCTCTTCATCTTTCAACACAATTCCGCAGATATAACGAATAGAAATGGTTGCAGCAATAATACCCACCACTCCGAGGGGATAGGCGCAAGCATATCCCGAAGCTATCTGAGGAACTGCCTGAGCGTTGGCAAACACTTGGGTCAGAGCTTCCGTCGCGGCACCTAACCCCGGTGTATTCGTCACCGCACCGCAAAGCACACCCACCATCATCGGCAAGTTGCGTGGATCGTTCGTGTCGAACACACAATAATACAGCACCAACATCACCAGGATGTTCAGTGCCACGATACCACAAGCCAACAGATTCAACGTCACACCACCTTTCTTAAAGGACTCGAAGAACCCCGGCCCCACCTGCAAGCCGATACAATACACAAACAGTATCAAACCGAAATCCTGCAAGAAATTCAACGTGGAGACAGGACCGGTAAATCCGAAATGTCCGGCCAAAATACCTGCAAACAACACGAACGTCACTCCCAATGAGATGCCGAAAAATTTAATTTTTCCCAAATAGACTCCCAAAGAAATTACCGCCGTGTACAACAAGACGATATGGGCAATGGAATTTGAATCAAACAGCAATTGCTCTAACCAATTCATCGCTTTACTTTAATTTTATAAATAAATGATTTTTTTAATTCTTCCAATTCGTCGGCAAAAGTACTCAAAAAAAGGACACCAACTGAGTTTTTCCACCTTATTTTTTTGTGCTTCTACAAAAGTTTTGTTACTTTTGCTCGATTGATAAAATTCTTTTTAACAGTATAGCTATGGCAGATAGTAAAGAAAAGCTTTTCTCTGACTTCATTGCACCTACGCGACAAGAATGGCTCGACAAAATCAACGTCGACCTCAAAGGTGCGGATTATCAGAAAAAAATGGTCTGGAGAACCAATGAAGGGTTCAGCGCAGAGCCGTTTTACCGAAAAGAAGATTTGGAAGGCATGGCGCAGACCGATGCGCTTCCCGGCGAATTTCCCTACCTGAGAGGGAACAAAAAGGACAATAACCGTTGGTATGTCCGCCAAAACATCCGAGTAACCGACCCTAAAGAGGCGAACGAAAAGGCACTCGACCTTCTGAACAAGGGAGTCACATCATTAGGATTTAAAGTTCCGGCCAAAGAACTGAATGCCACGTTCATCTCCACTTTACTGGAAGGCATTAAGGCTGATGCAGTGGAACTGAATTTCAGTACGTGTCAAGGTCATACCGTGGAATTAGCCCGTCTCCTGACGGCATACTACGATGAAAAAGGATATGACCGCACCGCATTGGTAGGTAGCATCGACTTCGACCCGATGCAGAAGATTCTGACCAAAGGTAAGGATACGACCGCCCTGCTGAACAAACTGGCGGAACTGGTCAATATTCTCGCACCCTTCCCCAAAATGCGTTGCATTTGTATCAATGCCGACACGCTTTGCAACGCCGGCGCCTATATCTATCAGGAACTGGGCTACGCCCTGGCATGGGGGAACGAATACCTCAACCTGATGGTGGAAGCTGGTATCCCGGCAGCCCTCGCCGCCAAGAAAATCAAATTCAACTTCGGCATCAGCGGTGTCTATTTCATGGAAATCGCGAAGTTCCGCGCCGCACGCATGATGTGGGCCCAGATCGTGAAGCAGTACAACCCGGTTTGTCCGCGCGAAGACTGCACCAACACGGGTGAGGATAAGTCCTGCAACTGTGCTTGTAAAATGTATGTCAATGCGACCACTTCCACTTACAACATGACGGTGTTCGACAGCTACGTGAACATGCTGCGCACGCAGACTGAAGCGATGAGTGCCGCACTGGCCAACGTGGACGCTATCGTGGTGACTCCGTTCGACGCTCCTTACGAGGTTCCGACCGATTTTGCCGAACGTATCGCCCGCAACCAGCAGTTGTTGTTGCAGGAAGAAAGCCATTTCGACAAAATCGTAGACGTGGCCGGTGGTTCATATTTCATCGAAACGCTCACCCGTTCGCTGGCAGAAGAAGCTTGGAAACTGTTCCTTGCCGTGGAAGAAGAGGGCGGATTCCTCGCAGCCGCCAAGGCTGGCAGCATCCAAAAGGCCGTGAACGACACCAACGCCAAGCGCCATGCCAACGCAGGCAAGCGTAAGGAGTTCCTGCTCGGTACGAACCAATTCCCCAACTTCAACGAAAAGAGCGAAGGGAAAGCCCCGTTGGCAGCCACATGCTGTTGCCACAGCCACGGCGACAGTTGCGAAAAGCCGTTCGCAAAATTGGAAACAAGCCGTCTGGCTGCCGATTTCGAGGCATTGCGCCTACAGACGGAACAAGCCGAAAAACAGCCGGTGGCCTTCATGCTCACCATAGGCAACTTGGCCATGCGGCAGGCACGCGCCCAGTTCAGTTGTAACTTCTTGGCTTGCGCAGGCTACAAGGTGATAGACAATTTAGGTTTCCCAACCGTGGAAGAAGGCGTGGAAGCCGCCATGAAGGCAGGTGCCGACATCGTGGTGCTTTGCTCCAGCGATGACGAATACGCCGAATATGCCATCCCGGCCTTCAAAGCCGTAGACGGCCGTGCCATGTTCGTCGTGGCCGGTGCTCCGGCCTGCATGGAGGACTTGAAAGCCGCAGGCATCGAAAACTTCATCCACGTTCGTGTAGACCAACTCCAAACACTGAAAGAGTATAACGCAAAATTGGGAATCAAATGAGACAGAATTTTAAAGATATAAACATATTCTCCGGTTTCGGCCGACAGAACGGTCAGGACTGGCAAAAAGAAAACGGTATCACCGCCAACTGGAAAACGCCCGAACAGATCGACATCCAGCCGGTGTACACCCAAGAAGATTTGGAAGGAATGGAGCATTTGGACTTTGCGGCCGGCATACCTCCGTTCCTGCGCGGCCCGTACAGCATGATGTACCCGTTCCGCCCGTGGACCATCCGCCAGTACGCCGGATTCTCCACCGCCGAGGAAAGTAACGCATTCTACCGCCGCAACCTGGCCAGCGGACAGAAAGGTTTGTCCGTGGCTTTCGACCTCCCGACACACCGTGGCTACGACCCGGACAACGAACGTGTGGTAGGCGACGTGGGCAAGGCCGGCGTGTCGATCTGCTCATTGGAGAACATGAAAGTGCTTTTCGAGGGAATCCCCTTGAACAAGATGTCCGTCTCCATGACGATGAACGGTGCGGTGCTCCCCATTCTGGCCTTCTACATCAACGCCGGACTGGAACAAGGCGCACAGTTGGAAGAAATGGCCGGAACCATCCAGAACGATATTCTGAAAGAATTCATGGTGCGCAACACCTATATTTATCCACCCGCCTTCTCGATGAAGATTATTGCCGACATCTTCGAGTACACTTCACAGAAGATGCCTAAGTTCAACTCCATCTCCATCTCCGGTTACCACATGCAGGAAGCCGGTGCCACGGCGGACATCGAGCTGGCCTACACACTGGCCGACGGTATGGATTACCTGCGCGCCGGAGTGAACGCCGGAATCGACATCGACGCATTCGCGCCTCGTTTGTCTTTCTTCTGGGCCATCGGCATGAACCATTTCATGGAGATTGCCAAGATGCGTGCGGCACGTTTGCTGTGGGCCAAGATTGTGAAGGGCTTCGGCGCGAAAAACCCGAAATCCATGGCGTTGCGTACCCACTCGCAGACTTCCGGCTGGTCGCTTACGGAACAGGACCCGTTCAACAACGTGGGACGTACGTGTATTGAGGCCATGGCAGCCGTTTTGGGGCACACCCAATCGTTGCATACCAACTCACTGGACGAAGCCATCGCCCTGCCGACGGACTTCTCGGCCCGTATCGCGCGTAACACTCAGATATACATCCAGAACGAAACCCAAGTGTGCAAGCACATCGACCCGTGGGCCGGTTCTTACTATGTGGAAACCCTGACGAACGAACTCGTCCACAAGGCTTGGGAACACATTCAGGAAATCGAGAAACTGGGCGGTATGGCCAAAGCCATCGAAACCGGTCTGCCCAAGATGCGTATCGAAGAGGCCGCAGCCCGTACGCAGGCCCGTATCGACTCCGGCGCACAGACCATCGTGGGTGTGAACAAATACCGTTTGGACCATGAAGATCCTATCGACATCCTCGAAGTGGACAACACTGCCGTCCGCCTGCAACAGGAAGAAAACCTGAAGAAACTGAAAGCCGGACGGAACGAGGAAGAGGTGAAAAAGGCATTGGCCGCCATCACCGAATGCGTACGCGAGTTCAACGAAGGCAAGAAGAGCGAACACAACCTGCTCGACCTGGCCGTAAAGGCAGCCAGCGTACGTGCCACGTTAGGAGAGATTTCAGACGCTTGCGAGGCTATCGTAGGCCGATATAAAGCCGTAATCAGAACTATTTCACAAGTGTATTCATCAGAAAGTAAAGCAGACGCCGACTTCGCCGAAGCTTGCGAGTTGACGGAAGAGTTCGCCCGGCAGGAAGGCCGCCGGCCGCGTATCATGATTGCCAAGATGGGACAGGACGGCCACGACCGCGGGGCCAAGGTTTGTGCCACGGGTTATGCCGACTGCGGTTTCGATGTCGACATGGGACCGTTGTTCCAGACACCGGCCGAGGCTGCACGCCAAGCCGTAGAGAACGACGTGAACATCATGGGCGTAAGTTCGCTGGCAGCCGGACACAAAACCCTCATCCCGCAAGTCATCGAAGAGTTGAAGCGGTTGGGACGCGAGGACATCATGGTCATCGCAGGCGGTGTCATCCCGGCACAAGACTACGACTTCCTGTACAAAGCAGGAGTAGCGGCCATCTTCGGTCCCGGAACCTCCGTAGCCAAAGCAGCCTGTGAAATGATGAAAATCCTTTTGGACAAAGAATAAGGACCGGACAAGGTTCCTATCCCAAACTATCAAGTAGGAGGAAAGCAAGGTGAAGCTTTTCTCCTGCTTTCGTTTTCCCACCTTTTAAAAAGCCGGTCTGCCGGTTTCCTTTTCAGGAAACACAAAAACTATCTTCCCGGTTTTATACCTAATTTATCCTTATCTTTATAAATTTCTACGCGGTATCCCCTCTCCAACATATTCAACAACACTTCATAAAAAGCTTCTTTATACCCTTTCTGTTTCAGCTTTTCTCTCAACAGTGACAGTTCATGTCCCAAAACAAGGTTTCTTTGTTCCAGTCCTGAAAGCGGACGCTTCTTCCGAAGCATGAGGGCTGCCACATTTCCGTCTGCATCCCGCGCACCGTATTTCTCCAACCATCTGCTCACCGTGCTCTCCCCCTGTATCCCATACTTCCGTGAAATGGCATTCATACTGATGTGGGAAGTCTCCAGTTCTCGTACTACACGAAGTTTAAAGTCAAGCGTATAATCTTTCTGCGTACGCTTGACATGTTTTTCTTCAACATCCTCTTTTCCCATAAACTGCATTGAATAAAAAAAACCGCCATGAAAGGTCTCCCGACAAACACCCTCTTTTTACCGGGAACCAACCAACCTTTTCCTTTCACGGCGGTCGCAAAACATCCAAAAGTCAAATTATTCGGCTATGCAAATAGATACGCGGTTTTTTTCAACCTCTGTAAAAGGTTGTACGGTATCTCCTTTATGTTCCACTCGTATCCTGCCCGCATCTATCTTTTTGACCTGTAAGGCCTTCGACACGGCCTGAGCGCGTTTCAGCGAAAGTGCATCATTGATTTTAGGAGTGCCCGTAGCTTTGTCGGCATATCCGCAAATCACGACCTTCGCTTGCGGGTTGGCGGTGAGATAAGCGGCCAGACGTTCTATTTTAGCTTCCTCAGACGCACGGATTACGGCTGAATTAAGTTTAAAGAACACATTCTCCTGCAATTTTTCCACTTTGGCTTTCTCCACTACCGGTTCGGCCTTCTTCGGAGTCACCGGTTCGCGTTTTTCCGGTATCACGGGTGGAGCCACCGGCTCGGGAGCTTCTTCAACCACCTTCTTGTGTGTCTTGCCCAACTTGATGACCAAGCCTCCTAACGCGTTGAACACCCAGTCCGGATTGCCCGCCTTCTTGGAGTTGTACTTGTCGCCCAACACGTTGGCATTGACCTCAAGGTTAAAATAAACTCTCCCGCCCAAGCGAATGTTAGCTCCTATACCGCCGCGACCTACCGGATTGAACTGGCGGTCACGCCATAAATATTCCAACGTATGACCACCGTCATTGACGGCCACCGCTTCGTCGTTGCCGAACGCACCGTTCAGTCCTACCCCCAGGAACAAATAAGGATTCACCACCCGTTTATAATTATACTTGAAACAGTTGGCCAGGTCCACCACCACGTCGATGTCTCCTTGCAGGTAATTATACTTATATACTTGGAGAGGATTCACCCACACTCCTTTGGATTCATAACCGGACACACCGGCACGCAGTCCCCACACCGGGGTAAAATAGTAACTGCCATGCACCCCCACAGCCGGAGATACCAAGTCGCCAAACCCGGCCTCACCCAAGGTGTAAGCCGCACCGCCTTGCAGTTGCAGGCTACCATGCCGGTGGAACTGTATCTCTTCACCCTTGGACTGCGCAGATACCGCATGCGACATCAACAGGCATGCGCACACGAACATTAAATTCTTTTTCTTCATAGTCATTCTTTTTTTATATTAAACATCCTTCATCCGACTAACGGCCTAACGACTTGTCCCCATATTCCGTATTGGTCAGGCAAAGCACCCAATTACCAAGATAAAACACCGGTTTGAAGAATATTTTGGTCGTGACAGGAGGTATGCCGTCTCCCGCTTCGCGGATAATCACATTGCATTGCACCTCATTCGCATAATATTCACTGAACTTCATGTATGCAATCTCGTAACCTGCCATCGGTATGGATTCGAGCATGGCCCGTACTTCCACCATCTCTTCGTTGTTTAGCGAAACCGGTGTACCGTCTTCTGTCTGGTCGTTACGATATAGCATAAGAATGGCTTCGTCCGTCTGCTTGTTTTTCACATACGTGAAGAACTGGTCTATAAGCTCCTTGACGGCTATTGTATCTTTCGCCTCCAGCGTCTGCTCGAATTCCGTTTGCGTTTGTTCTTCGCTACTTTTCTTGTTCTTATCCGCACAGGCTGACACCGAGCATATTATGATTCCCATCCATAAGGGGAACAGCAAATGATGAATTTTCATCTTACAATCTAAATTACTTTTACTTAAAATGAAAAGGAGGGCAGGTTTCAACCACCTGCCCTCCTTCCTAAATCCCCATGCTAAATGCTACGCATATTAGCGGTTGAGAGAACGTTTACCCGGGGCATTGTTCACATGCAAGGTAACAGTCTCTGTGAGCTCACCCCACAAGTAAGTCACCTTGAACGTCATCTGCACATTGAACGAGTTCGCACGGCTCATGTTCACCTGTGTCAGGGTTACAGAACCCATGTTGTCCAAACTGATGCTACCAGTCGGTTCAGCGTAGCTAATCGTAAACACATTGTTATCCACAGCACCCCAATTACCAGAATAGTCAGTCTCTGTGCCAATAAGCTCTATACGAGACACTCCGTAGAAGTCCCAGAACGTCTTGGTCTTGTTACTGTAGTCGTAGAACTCTTTCGGGTCGTAACCGTTGAAGTCCTCGAAGGTGAGCGACAACTTCTGCGTCAAAGTGTTCCATTGGTTCAGCGTCATCTCGGCAATGCTACCTCCTTTGAGGAAGATCGGCTTGATGACCTTCACATTGAACTTGTTGTTGTTGAAGGTAATCAAATCCTTTGCCGGCTCACAAGTGGCTTCGTCAACCAATACCGTGAACGTCAAAGCATCAGCCAAAGATTCTTCATAAATGTTGATGATAGCTTTCACAACATCATCGCTACCCATTGTGATTTCACCGTCAGTAGGTTCTATCGTGGCCAACGTCACACCACCTGTAGTAGAGATTGTACGACCATCAGCAGACACTTGAATATTGTAAGTGGTATTTCCTACAATGTAGCTCCGCTTACTCTGCTCATTAGTCGGAGCAAACTTATATTCCACAGTCACGGCATCAGCCAAAGCTCCATAAGTACCCTTGATAGCATCCTTGATGATGTCTACCGGTTGCTTGTTGAACGTGTTCGCTACAACCATGTGCTCGTATTCACAAGTCGCAGACGGATCGGTAGCTTTACCCACTTGGATTTGCAATTCCTTGAAGCCTTCATCACGTGAGTTTTCTGCATGCCAATCGGCACGTTTCTTGTGGTTGTAGCTGTCCTCGATAGCGGCTTCTGGCTTATCATTCACCACGCTCGGTGCCCACGTCAACTTCACGAATACAGGCTTGTGGGAAGAAACCGTGCTCTTCGGAGTAAACTTAACCCAAGTAGAGACAGCATCCAGATTTTGTCTGTCTTCCGAGAACAACATATAGGCTTGCTGGTTGCCCACGCTCCACTTCAGCACGTTCGTTTCGTGCGCCTGGTCGTCGTTAGTGTTGACAATCTTACCGATTTGCGGGTTCCTCACAGCCTCATCCTTCGGTTCGCTGAATTGCTTGCAAGTCACGCCGTCGCTGTTGAGTTCAAGCGCATAATTTGCTTCAAACTCTTCCTTGCTCATGTTCAACTGACCCAGAATCTTATTCTCGACTTCTACCCATGTAACGGCTCTTACGTTATCCAATATCGGAGCATCATCACAGTTTACTGTATAACCATTGGTGATTGGTGCAATGTCGTCCACGGTTACAGGACCCACGATTACATCCGTAATCTCTACTAAGATATAACCAACTTCTGCAATCTGGTTATTCGTATTCTCATCCACCAACGTTACGCGAAGCAACGGCGTACGACCGATAATGTTGCGGTTTCCGGCAGGGCTTCCGTCTACTCCGTGTACGTTCAGGATATGGCCGTCTACGATAGTGGCATGTTCGCTTTCACTCGTCTTGTCCGCATCATTGGCCTTGTAACCGATCAACTCATACACCAGTTTGAATTTCTTTTCATTGATCTTCTCCTGGTCGCCCCATACCTGATCGGTATTCGCATCATTTACTACATAATGCACGTTAATCCACTCGTTGAGGTCAAGGCCTGTAGTTTCAGAGTCAGCATACGGGTCTTTGTTCTCGTATGTAATTTGCAGACGATTGTTAGAGGTAAGGGCTTCAGCAGCCGTGGCAGCCAAATGGTTCTCTATCTTCTCCTCCATATTGCCTCTCGCCGTCACCTTGTTGATGGCAAAGTCCGTAATCTTATACTGCTTCAAGGCTGCGTAGTCGGAAGTGATAAGCGTATCCCCGTTCTCTGTAGAATAAGTGTAACGGAGGGCAGCCACATCCACCTTGCCGTCGCCCGCAACCGGAATCTTCTCGATATCGTTGGCATTCTTCATGCTGAAGTAGACATTAAGCATACCGGTCTCCTCTTTGTCAAGTTCCACGCTGTCCACAGAAATATCGTTCCTGCCTACCGAACGCGTGTAAGAAGCATCGTTGACCACATAGGAGAAATGTTCCTTGTCCGTGCTGATGGCCGCATTCGAAGGATTCAAGTGGTAAGAAGCCTTCACGAACGGCACGACGCTCGTTTCAGGTTGCGTCAACGTGGTCGGCCTATCCGTCTTTTGGTCGCCCGTCTTATCAGCCGCGCTCACGCTCAAAGCATTATAGTTGAATGAGAAGACTCCAATCGCTTCGATACCCTGATAATACTCCGTCGGACTGAAGACGATGCTCCTCAACTGAGCACTCAACATCGCACAAAGTTGCCCCAATTCAGCATTGAACACATTGATACACTGCCCGATGATGGCAGAAGTCTGTGCCAACTGCTTATATATTTCACCGATTTAAGTCTCTACAGTCGTCACCCGACCCGTCAATGCGGTCAAATCGGTAGTCAGGTTTTCTACTTTAGTACCCAACTCAGCAACCTTCTGGTTTACGGCGTTTATCTTTTCGTCTATCAGCCCGACTGTACCTTCATCGCCCGTGATGGCACCAATCTGATTTTTCAGAGCCTCATATTTCTCTTGCAGGTCACCTTGAAGTTCACCGATTTTGGTATCCAGTTCGCCCGTAGCTGTTGTCAATTCGCTACGTAGTTCACTACCCAACGTGCTGACAGCTTCGTCCAGCTTATTACTCATCCGGTTCTCCAGGTTCACCAATGCTTCGTTGTTCGCTGACACATAGCTGTTGAAGTCCGAAGTCAACTGGACAATCTGGCTCTTGGCTTCATCAGCCGTAACTTTAACGGCATCCAAATCCGTTCTCAACCCTGCAGCAGTCTGCCTCAGCGTTTCGATGTCGAGATTCTGTTGCGCTACCGTACCTTCCAAAGTTTCAAGCCTGCCAAGGATGCCACCGATAGAAGTATTGATGCTTTCGATATTGCCTTCTACCTCTGCGATGGTTGCAGCAAGCTCTTCGTCCTTATCTTCCAAAGCACCAACGGCTTCCTGAATAGCTGCAATTTTCTCTTCCGCAGCACCCAAACGAGACAAAGCACCGGCAAGGTCAGCTTTTACAAGCTCCATATCGGCACCCAATTCGGCTTTCAAAGCAGCTACTTGTGCATCTGTATATGCTTTGGCTGCCGTCAGGTTCTGCTCTACCGTGCTCTGTAAAGCCGTCAGTTTCTCAGAAAGAGCCAACAGTTCCGTACTGTTTTGGGCAATCTTGTCCAACAATTCAGCATCCTTGTCTTGTAATGCGGATATAGCCTCCGTATTGGCTTGCACAAGGGCGTTCACCGTGGCCAGCTTGGCTTCCACGTCAGCTTTGTTAGCAGCGATGTCGGCTACGGCCTGATTGAGTTTTTCGTCCAAAAGGGTAATCTGCCCCTGCAAGCCTTCTTCCACGGCCTGGAGCTTTTCCGTCACACCGGCTATCTTTTGCGCATTTTCGTCGGCTGTGCCTTGAGCCGCTTCGGCTGTACTCTGCGCTGTGGCCGCCATGCTCTTGGCCGATTCAATCTCGCCATTGGCTATGTTGATAGCCTCTTGCAAAGCCGCGTCGGCAGAAAGCAAAGCATCAATCTGTCCGGCTTGGGTTGCTACCTGCGAATTCAGGGCTTCGATGGCAGCGTTTGCCGCGTCGATACCGGCCTGGAGTGCCATACGGGCTTCCTCGATATTGGCCTTTGAAGCTTCGATGGCTGCCACTTGGGCCGCAGCGGCCTGAATGTCGGCATAATCCTTAGCTCCTTGTTCAGCTTCTGCGATAGTAGCCGTCAACTCGGTTTTGGCTGTGGCCAAATCCGTTTCCAAGGCAGCCTCCTGCGCTTTCAGCGAATTGATTTCCTGAGTCAGGTTGTTGACCTTCTCATTCACCAATTCATCAAGATTCGTCGCATTGGCCGTAATCTGCCCTTGCAAGCCACTGATGTCATCATCGTAGTCCTTGCAAGAAGTCGTTACGCTTGTCGATGCCGCAAGAAGCGCACCAAACAAAGCCACACTGATAAACTTTCTCTTCATAATCAAATAAAATTAGTTAAAACGTATAATTCTCTACTCTCTTTATTGCCGTTGATAAACTTCTATCTCTATGCAAGAGGTGGAAATAGTATCCCGTAAATGCCTTATATATAATAAGGTAAGTTCAAGAATCGACTTTATAAAAACCTATTTATTTTAAGATTTTCTTATTTTTTTCATCAGAAAAAGAAGAGATTATTTTGTTTGTATGCGTATTTTATCTACATTTGCATCGAAATCTTCCACCTCTTGCATAGAGATGGAATTTATATTTCCCATATAACACAATGTATTTCAAGGATATATAAGAAAACAAGCATTGTAAAAGTCACAAACATTCCCCAACAATCAAAGTACATCTATTCATATATTTTTGTCATATTCTTCAAACGTGCCATTACAGTCCGAATTTAAAGATAGCAACGTGTGTAGAACATACCGGTTTAAAAAGCAGTACTCTCAGGGGGAGACTTCTGCATCCTTAAACTATCCGATTGGCCGAAGCCAACGAACCATTCCGCACAGGTATGAACCGTTCCATACTGACAAAACTTCACGTAAAACGGGATTTTCCATCCAAAAAGACATAAAACACGGCGGAAAATACAGAAGATAAAATGTAATCCGGAACGGAAAACCAGACAGATTCTGCATATTCATACAGAATTGCCCCGTTTTTTTCGCATATATACCGTATAACACGCGTTTTTTCTAAGCCGAACAAAAAATCAATCTAAGCCAAACAAAAAAAAGTTCTCCGCATATCTGCATTGCAAACGACTCCAAACGGAGAAAAAACGGCAGCAAAACCGCACGCGTCACGCCCAAAGGACGGTTTCTATAATTATTTGAGGGTAAAATACAAACCGTTATGCCCAATCCGTTTGCCACGGAAAAACTTAAAAAGATGACACGACACGAACCTATAACCGTACAACACGCACAGCTACAGAACACGAAGAAACTGTCAAACGCTTAGAGGTGACAAAACGGCAATCCCCTATTCCACGAGAATCGCGTAAAATCCGACACAAGGGCAACCCCATGAAAATACGGCAAGGAAAAAGAGGAAGCATTGACACTTTGACAAAAAGAAATCTTATGGTCTTACCGCTCCACCGTTTCGCCATGCTGCATGAAAAGCAGGCGGTCGCCCAACATCAGTTCCAGCGAACCGTTCGGCACAATATAACGGTCGCCCCGCTTAATCATAATAACCAGCGTTCCTTCCGGGAGCGACAGTTCGCGAATATGACGTCCCCGTTGCAGAAGCTCTTCCGTACAAAGCACTTCACGTAACGTGCTCCCGACATCCTCGGTCAGTTCGATACCGAAGTTGTCCTCTTTTTCCGGCAAGGGCTCCGTAAGGCCCAACTTACGCGCCACCCATGACAAGGACATACCCTGAAAAAGCAAAGATATCAACGTGACGAAAAACACGATATTGAAAATCTGACTGGCACCGTCCACTTGCGCCATCACCGGATAGGTAGCGAAAATAATGGGAGCAGCCCCACGGATACCGACCCAGGAAATAAAAAGCTTGGATTTATTCGTGATTTTCCGTCCAAAAGGCAGAAGGCTTAACCATATGCTAAGCGGACGGGCCACAAAGGTCATAAAGACGCTGACCAGGACGGCCGTCAGCATGACGGGAAGCATCTCGTGGGGATTGACCAGCAGTCCCAACATGAGGAACATCACAATCTGGAGCAGCCATGTCATGCCATCGAGAAAAGTTCCTATTTCCTTCTTCTTGAACAGGCGGCTGTTGCCGATGACCATACCGGCAATATAAACCGCCAGATACCCATTGCCTTTCAGCAAATAGACCGAACAATAAATGATGAAAATGAAACAAAGCACCATGATGGAATAAAGCTCGGCATTCTTCAGGCCCACACGGTTGATGAGCCATACGGACAAACGTCCCAACAGATACCCCCCGGCTATGCCGACTACAAACTGCAGCAGAAAAGACCACAGGATTTCCCAACCTGAAACTCCTCCGGCCTGCAGGCATTGTATCAGGATGATGGTCAACAGATAGGCCATCGGGTCATTGCTCCCGCTTTCGAGTTCCAACATCGGTTTAAGATTATGTTTCAGGTTGATTTGCTGCGAACGAAGGATGTTGAAGACGGAGGCGGAGTCGGTGGACGACATCGTGGCGGCCAACAACAAGGAACCGATGAGGGTGAAACCGACGCCCGTATGCAGTTGCCAGCCGGAAACCCAATAGACGAACAATCCGCAAAAGAGCGTAGTCAGAAACACGCCGGAGGTGGCCAACATGACACCCGGCGACAATACCGGACGGATGTCCTCCATCTTCGTGTCCATTCCGCCGGTGAAAAGGATGATACACAGCGCAACCATACCGATATGCTGGGCCACCGACACATCGTCGAACTGTATGCCCAGACCGTCTGTGCCGAACAGCATGCCGGCCAACAGGAACATCAACAGAGTAGGGATACCGAAACGGTAACCGGTCTTGCTCATCAGGATACTACAGAAAATCAGAAAGGCGGATACAAGCAATCCTATTTCAATGGAAACATTCATAGTTACGGCTCTTGGAATTTAATTGTACAAAGATGAAAAAAATAACATTCTTCGTCAACCGTCCGTGCCGTAAAAAAACAAAAAAGATATTTCGGAGTGTAACCATACAAGGCTTGTCCCCACAAAAAAAGGAGCCCGAAAGCTCCTTTTATCCTCATATCACTTCTTTTACAGACCGGGTTGGCGGTCCAGGTAACCGCGAATGTCGGGCGAAGAAGGACGCAGCATATTGGCATTCACAATCTTTCCCTCGGGATCGAGCAGGATAAAATGAGGAATGCCATCGGCCTTGTATGCCGTCTGGAAACGGCTGCCGGTACCTAAATGCAACTGTATTCCCGTCATCGGCTGACTTTTCACCATCTTCAGCCAATCGGCCTTACGTGCATCCGTAGAAAGGCTCAGGAAGGTGATATTGCGCCCTTTGTATTCTTCTTCCAACTGCTTGAGGAAAGGCATTTCACGGCGGCACGGACCGCACCACGTCGCCCAAAGATCGATATACACATATTTCCCCTTGAAATCGGCTACGGTATAAGCTTTCCCGTCCACGTCCCATGCCCGGAAATCGGGAGAAGGGTTACCCGGACGAGCCAAATCCCAAGCATCATATTTTTCTTTGAAGGCAGCCTGCAGTACGGGATCGGTCACGTAAGTGCCGTGCAGATTCAGCAATTCATCTATATTGCTGATGCCGTACTGTTCCACTTGCTCGATAGCCAACACGTTCAGCAGCGTCTGTTTCACTTTGTCGTCCTCGATATGGTCGGCAATGTAGTTCATCATACAAATCGTACGGTCGTATGGTGTCTTTGCTTCTTCTTTCTTGCAGCCGAACATCCGGGCTATCTCTTTCATATACTCACGATACTCTTTCAGTTCTACCAGGTTCTCGTCTGCCACAGCATACTTTTTAAGTGTATCGTAATAGGCTTCGTCCGGGCGGTAAGTGGTATCCTGAGCTACAAAAGGATGCCCCACGGCGTACATCATCAGCGAAGAAGCATAAGCATAACGGATGCGGCCGGTTTCGACGGTAACAAAACGCGGACTGACTTCATCCAGCTTCCATGCCTTCAGAATACGCATCATGGACTCTTCTTTCTTGTCCACCAACGCGGCGTACTCCTCAAACGGCAGGGCCATCTTCTCTTGCGGGACATCCAAAAGGGTCACCTGATTCAGATACTTAAAGATTTTCTCTTTGCCTCCATCCGCTTCAAATTTTACGGTTTCCTTGAAATCAGCCCCGTCGAAGGAGATATGGATACGATCTCCGTCTTCCAAAAAAATGTTTTTGCTGTCCATTCCATAAAACAGACTGGCATGTACGGCACCTATATGCTGAAAGGTATGGCTACCGTGCCCGTTGTCGTCCAACGGAATCTCTACGATCGTAGTCTGATACACCACAACGACTGTCGAAGCCGTCTTATTCGCCACATCGACCGTCAACTGAATATCGGCCCGACTCTGTACGAACCCGAAGGCACAAAAGACAAATGTCAGAAAGGCTGCCTTAAACCACATATTATTTTTCATCATCTCATTCATTATTAATTATTGTTGATAAATTACTTTCTCGCGGTAAATCACGTCCACAATGTCTGCAAAACCGGCGTATTGTTCTACCGGAACGGCATCCTGGAAATTGCCTTCATTCGTGAAACCGTCATAAATACGCAATGTACTCTCACCCGTATCATTTTTCTTGCTGCCTACAATCAGGTCGTAAGAACGGTTGTCTGCATCTTCTTGTTCCCACAGATAGAATTTCAAACAGGTGATTTCTTCTCCTTCGGACAATTCGAACTGTAATTCTGCCGCCGGAGCCGCATTGGAAAAATTCACGCGATAGACCTTTCTACCCACGGCATAATACATAAATGTCTTCAGGGAACTGAACGCAAAGTGTGTGGCCCCGGCAATGTCCGTACAAGCAGACAAATCCACATAATAAGCTTTCTCATAGGCATAACCGTATTTGGCTTCGGCAAAAGAGTAAAGCTCATTGAGAATGATACCATACAAGAAACGTTGGTCGCCTTTACCCAACACGGCGTATGTCATTCCGTTACCATCTTGATTACGGTCGTAACGGGTATTCTCCATACAGATAAAGTCCATTCGGTCTGCTCTTTTCGGCCATGCGAAAAGCTCTTCATTCACCGTAGGGAAACCGTCGGCGGCCAATTCATCCATCGGCACGTCTCTCACATTATCCAATCCGATAGACGCAAACTCCGAAGCACAGACCACGAAACGGCGGTTATTCTTGTCCCACATCATAAAAGCCGGAACAAAAGGAGTCCCTTTGGCATTATAACCGACAGCCGGCTCTACATAAAAACCGTTGGCTCGAACGGAACCGAACAAACCGTCGCCGGACAACGTATTACAATAATACACATGTCCCGCAATATCGACAAACAATTTGCCCGGCCTGTGAGAAGCCAAGCAACGTACCGTACCGGTATACATTCCGTTACCGAACTCATAACCTATCATATAGGAGTCGTTCCACTGAAAATCGTTATTGCTCAAACGCGTAGTCCCGCTACCGGTCACCAAATAGAAAGGCTCTTGCATCCCGGGATCGCAAAGCAACTGGTAGGGTTGTAGCCAATCCTCCAAATCCGTCCCTTTCAACAAATCGTAATACACATTATCCGTTTCCTTAATGTGCGACACCATGTCCAGACGCACACGCCCGTTGTCGGAGCACAAGACCAACCACCCCAACGAAAGCGGCGTATCCACGTTCAACGTGGCCGACTTTTGATAATACAGCCCCGACGCCTTCTCCCTAATGGTCAGTACCAACTGATAGTTGCCCTGTGCAAGAGTCAATTCCACATCCAAATTCAAAGCCGTACCCAACACAACCGGTTCCTGGCTCCCGGCCTGGTCGTACGCCTTCCATTCATAAGTATAAGCGTCCGGTGCGAACTCTTTTGCTGTCACCTCCGGCTTTATGACGAAAGGCTCACGGGAAATGGCAGAATAAACATCATCGAACGAAATATTCAAATCGTTCAAATCCTTGTAATCGTAATTCCCCTTATCTTCCGCACAGCTTTGCCATAAGAATGGCAACAGCAACCATAACAAACGGATATATTTCATTCTTTCCATATCATTCCATATTAGTTATCAGAGGTTATAGGAGTAAAATCCAGTAACTGGCGGTCATTCCCTTCAGCCGTCGGGTCCACCAATGCGTCTACATCCACCGTTCCTTGTTCGTATCCCAACAATATATACAATTGCATCGTCATGTAGGTATCTATTTCCCGTTGCATGTACACCCATTTATTGAAAGGAATAGCTCCCTTTACATTATAGTCGGCACGGTCCACCACATCGTCGAACAGTTTCCACATCAGACGTAACTTACGTTCTGAAAACTCGCCGACATACTCAGGAAGCCATCCGGCCGGAGGAGTAGAATAGAAGTCGGAAAAATCTATCCGGAACTTCAACATCTCGGTGTAAGGACGTTCCTCGCTTCCCGTAGAATCCTTCTTCAGAAACGTAGTGAAATACTCGTTAGCCGATAGTTCCAGATAAATGGACTTCAATTCCGTTTTAATGGCTTCCGTACGTTTCAAACGAACCACATAGGAAAACATGGAGGTATGAGCCGGTACCACCGCCGGTGTCAGCAACTCATAATCCACCCCCTCCTCGGCATTGTCCGACCAGACCTTGAGATTGACCGGACGATCGATGTCAGCCTGCCTTCCGATGGTCTGTATGACTACCGGTACGTCGAGATACATCGTTTCGTCCGGCTCATAAACGAAAGTCAAAGTCGTCGTATCTACCAACACACTCCCCGAAGTCCGGTTATTAAAGTAAATTCCGTCGGGAGCACTATACAAATCCGGCGTGCGCTCATCGCATGCACTCCACAAGCAAAGCGCAAGGCACATCGGAAACCATATTTTTAAATTCTTCATCATAACCTGTTTATTGTCTGTTGTCTGATTCCGTATCCGGTAAAGGAACTACAAAAAATTTCTCCGAAGCCGGGATGAATTCCGTAATAGGATCAAAAGTAATCAATACCGGTGAATAGTTCCGCTTATGATAGAAAAAGATTTGTCCTTCCCCGTACAGCTCTCTCACGACCTCATATCCCAAGAAACGCGGAGCATATTTAGATTCATCCATTTTCTCTACTCCACGGTGTTCTCTCAACTTATTCACCCAACTGCCCATAAGAGGACATTCGCTCACTTCGTCATAAAGGTCTGCAATAATCAGATACATTTCTCCCAACCGTATCATCGGAACGATGGTGTTCTCTATCTTCCCCACGTCGGTAATGTCTGCATACTTATAGAAATAGTAATCATTACCGCTCTTTTTCCAGTTGGCAATGTAACGATAGTCGTCAGTAGACCCACCGTAGTCCGCTCCGCCGCCGAAATAAGGCATCTCCAAAAGAGCCGGATCCATCCTGAGCACCGGCTTCGGGCTGTGGTCCGGATCGCTGTTGTTCTTGAACATCAGATTCCGGTTCACATTCGTCAGACCGAAAATCACTTCCGTAGCAAAAATGCGATCCACATTCTCCGGTGTTCCCAACACGTTTGCTTTATTCACAAACGGAAAATGCTGCGGAGCAATATTAATAATCCCTTCGGCATAGCTTTTAGCCTTGGCTTTATAGTCCGCCTGATGCTCATCCTTGTAACTGGATATATAGTGATATGCCCGTGCCAACAACGCCTGTACGGCATAATAATTAAGCCTCAACGTACGGTACTCCAAGAAATTGCTACCCCCCGTCGTCGCATGATTGACCAAATGGTCCGTCGTCGTGATAATAGGATCATCAGCCAACAGTCTTTCCGCTTCAGACAAGTCCTCTATGACATGACGCATCACTTCATTCCCCGGTAACAGTTCCTGCACCTGCAAGGTAGTGGACGTCTGATAGGGAATACTGGCCTTCGTCGGATTCAGCTTATATACGGGACCGAACAGACGGAACATGTCGAAATGCAGCAAAGCCCTTAACGCCAGCGCTTCTCCCCGAATCAAATTATAATTGTTACCCGTAAAGACCGACTTACGACTCTCCATCTGTTCCAATATCGTATTGCAGTTACGAATCAATGCATACGCTTTGTCCCACGTATTGTCGAGTCTCGTACGCCAATACTCGGTAGTGAAGTTCCGGTTGTTCAAATCAATATAATCTCCCCAAGTCAATGGGTCGGTACCGATCAGATAAGAACCTCCCATAATCTCTACCATTTCCACAGTAAGCGTCTGGCCGTACAGCTCGTCTTTATTCAAATCAATATACACTCCGTTAAGCAATTTCTTGAAACCTTCTTCGGTGCTCAACAAATCACCTTCGGCCATGGTGTCGTAGGGCTTCACTTCAAGCCAGTCACTACATCCGGCCGTGAAGAACAGGCCGAAAAAAGACAATATGATATATTTTAAGATTTTCATAATTTCTATAGCTTTAGAATACGGCTGAAACAGAGAATGACACAGTTCGCGCAAAAGGATAATCAATACCCCGTTCCGCTTTTACGGTAGATACCCGGAAGATGTCGTTCATGTTGGCCTGAAGGGTCAACGACGACAGACCGACCTTTTTAATGAAAGGTTGCGTGAATTCATATCCTACATTGAAGGACTCTCCGGCGAACGTATTCTCATCCATCACGAAACGGGAAGACTTGTCCGTTTTCTGTACTAAGGAGATACCCTTAAACTGTGCTTCCTGGCCGGGTACGGACCAACGGTCATACAACGCCCGCCGGTCCTGGTTGTAGTTTATGTCACTCAAGTCGATATTCTCCACCTTATTATATAAGTCTGAATTGAATATCTGCCCCCCGAGTTGGTAACGGAAATAAGCTCCGAACGAAAAACCCTTGTAATAAAAGGTCGTTCCCAAGACCCCTTCCAATTTGGGCTGCGTGTCACCGACGACAACTTCGTCATTCACATCATAATCGAACGAATAACTACCGTCTTTCTTAATAAAAAGCTCTTTACCCGTAGCCGGGTCAATACCTGCCGAACGGACAGCCCAAATAGCCGTCGGGCTTCCTCCATCGTAATAACGCGTCGTCCCCGTTACCGAAGCCTGTCCGGCTTTGTTCAAGGCACTCAAAGAATTACCGATATGAGCGTACTTCGATTTATACGTCCGTGCATTCAAGCTGACGGTCCATTGTATCCCCTTTTCCAAATTATGAATAGGAGACACACGCAACGTAGCCTCCAGTCCATTCGTATTTTGCTGGCCGGCATTCATCGCTACGCTCTTTACGCCTACCGAACCCGGTGTCGTAATGACAGCCAACAGCGGGTCTGTGATTTTGCGGAAGACATCCACCGTTACATTCAAACGATTGTCGAACATGGCTATATCCGTCCCTACCGTATAATTCAAAGTGTTCTGCCACTGAAGGTCGGGATTTCCCAAAGCCGATATCAAAACACCCGCACCGAACACATTGGTCATCCATCCATTGAATTGATAAGTCGTGAAAGCCTGATAAGCGGAAAAGTTCTGATTACCGGGATTGCCGACAGACGCACGCAACTTGAGCAGTTGGAACAGGTCCGTGCCGCTCATAAACTTTTCCTTGTGAATGTTCCAACCTATACCCACCGACCACGTATCGCGGAAACGGTGGCTCGACCCGAACATGGAAGCCCCGTCGCGCCGATAGTTAACGTCGAGCAAATAACGGTTGTCATACGCGTATCCACCATTCAAATAGAAACTGGCCGCACGCGTGGTGCTTTCGGAATATGACGGTTTTCCACCATCCGGATAGCCATTGGCAAAAGAAGGTGCACCGAACTGGTCTTCGGTGAAGCCTATTGCCTTATAACCGTTACGGGTAGACTCCGTGTTGGAAAAATTAAACCCGCCGACAAGATTGAGCATGTGGACTTCCCGGAACAGCTTGCCGTAAGTCACGGACAGGTCCCCTTCATACTTCGTGACAGCGGTAGTGGAATGTTCGTATGAGCCCTTCTCCGTATCGCTCATACTGTCGAAATCCGTATGCAACGGAGACAAACGCGTTTCGGCTGTGGCCGTAGTTTTCGTCACTCCGAATTTGGCACGGGCACGCAAATCCGTCGTGGCAAACCATTCCGCAATGAAGTTATTCGTAAAGCCAAATTCATCCCCACGGTCATAATTGCTCAGACGGGCATTCCAAAGCGGATTCGGAACAGGAGCCCCGTCGTCATTCTCCGGAACATACAAATACTTGTCTACTCCGCCATCGGCATTGTACTTGCGGTAATAGGGATTAGCCAAAGCATATTCGGAGAACGAGACCACAGGGTCGGACGTTTCCAGATAATCAATCGTCAGTTTATTACTGAACTGAAACTTCCCGGTACGATAAATCAAATCCAGATTTCCGGATAGGGTCTGGCGGCTCGACTCCTTCATCACGCCTTCCGTATTCCCGTAAGTCAGCCCTAAGCCATACCTGATTTTCTCTTCTCCGCCATCGGCATAAACATTATGTTTTTGCACGAAACCGGTACGCAACGGCTCACTCAACCAATAAGTATCCACTCCACGTGCCACTTCTTTCAAACGTTCGTTCCTCAGGTTGTCCAACCTCAGTTGGTTTAACGGGTCGTTCGTCAAATCAGTATATAACCCGGCCAATTCTTCGAACTTTATCTTTTCGTTGGCATTCATCAGGTTATAATCCGTCAAGTCGGCCTTTGTCAGGGAGAAGTCGCCTTTATAACTCAAGCGCAACCGTCCCTTCTCCGGCTTCACCGTCTCGATGACCACAACACCATTGGCCGCTTTCGAACCATAAATAGCCGTAGAGGCCGCATCCTTCAATATCGTAACGGAAGCCACGCGGTTCATGTTCAAATCCGAGACCGTCTGCAAATCGGTTTCAAATCCGTCCAGTATGAACAAGGGCTGATTCGGATCCGTACCATATTCCTCTTTCAACCCCATGATGCTGCTCTTGCCGCGGATTTCGATGTCCGGCATGCGGTTGGGATCTGAACCAAACTGGATGTTGTCCGCGATTTTGAAAGATGGATCGAGGGTTTTCAAACTCTGCAAGACATTCTGTACCCCGATTTTTTTCAATTCCGGTCCCTCGAAAGTAGCAGCCGACCCCGTAAAGCTTTCCTTCTTACGTTGGTATATTCCCGTCACCACCACTTCATTCATGGTTTTCGATGCCGGGGCCATCACAACCTTCTTAAAACTTTCCGTATGGGACGCGTCCAATTCCCGCTCTAACTTTTCGTAGCCGATATAAGTGAAAACCACTTTATAACGTCCTTTGGGCAAAGTTAATGAATAAGCACCGTCTATATCCGTCACCGTAATCACGTCCGTACCCAACACGCGAATGGAAACTCCAATCATGGTCTCTCCAGTCTCCTTGTCCACCACAACTCCTTTTACCGTCATTTTCTCCGGACTTCCGACTGTTTCAGCACGAACCGCCCCTCCGACACCTGTACCGTTCTGTGCATAAAGCGCAGAGACCGATGAAAGCGCCATAACAAAAACGAAAAGGGCAAACCCGGCACCGCAAGCCTTTAAACGGAAAAATACGATTCTCAAGTTTATTTTCATACTTCTTTCGTTATATATAAAAAGCAGGACATTATTACTCCTGCCAACCATTTTATATTCCCTTTCTCCAACACTTTGGAAAAAGAAAAATAAAACGAAGAGAAAGAAGTCCCACAAGACCCGGTTCCCTTCATTTTACATGTATATCTTCAGGTTATTTCACTACAACTTTCGCTGTCTGATTGCCAAATTTCACCAGATACAGACCAGACTTCAGACCGTTAAATGCTGCTGTAGCTCCGTGCGCAGATGCCACCAGCATACCCTGTGCGTCAAACACACAGATTTCGGCATCTTCCAACCCATCCACGTGAATCGAACCGTCTGAACTATAAATTTTGACATCCTTGATACAACGGCTGCTAATGCTACTTCCTGCCTTCACAGCCTCACCGCCAACGACAGACATTTGCAATGGCATTTCCATTACCTCATCGAATCCGTTGTCTAATACCAAATAGCCCGGAGTCACCAACTTGTCTTTTTCCACAAAAAAGAACGGAGCTTCGTTGGGATTATACCCACCTTCCTCAGTCGGTTGCTGCCCGAAGCACATGCCATTGGCCAGTTTCATATCATGCGGCAATACCAATATGCCACCATCGGCATAGAACTCAGCGGTCACATCCGTGTTTTCCACCCCGAACCAATTCCCTAAGCTCACACCGGAAGAAATCGTTTCTGAGGTATTTCCCGTAATTTTCAGCTTAAAATTTTCAGACGCATCAGCCAACAAATTATTATCGACTCTCGTCGACGCGAAATCGTACTCCCCAATCACATCACTAAGATTATAGGAGACTTCCTCCTTGGTCATGGTATATGCAGAAGCGTAAGAAAGCATCCCCATAATACCGTTCTCCATATCCATAATGGTGACATCTTCCAATGCATTCTGCGCCGTAATCTGTATTTTGCCGTCTTTCTCCGCCACCTGATAATTAAAGACAACAGTCCCTCCTGTAGATGCCGCATCCGCTACAACCATTAAATTCATTCCCATTATAAACACTGCGGTTGGCGTTTCTCCCTTCAACGTTCCATCTTCTTGGTTATAGGTCAACGTCACACCACCGCCATAACCGAAGAAACCGAGCACCTTCACTTCATTCTCTGATTCGCCCGGCAACACGGCCATATTATAATCCGTTGTGGCAGGAACCGGAGCCTCGCCCGCCACTCCAGAAACCATGTCAACATAAGAGCATTCTCCACTAAATTTATAGCGGCCATACAAATCCTTAACCGAAGGGAAACCGGCAGCCGAAACCATTTCCACACCCAATGAAACAGCAAACAAGGCAATCAAAACTGCCTTAAAAATAGAAGTAGACTTTCTCATAGACACACTTTTTTACATTAAAACAATGCAAAAATAATAAAAAAGAAAGAAAAGAAGAGGCTTCGGGCGTTTTTTAACTATAAAACAACCGCAAAAATACAATCCCAATCCCCAGACATCCTTGTATCCACTTGCAAATCGAAAGGCTTTCCCTGCATTTTTCCGGCAAAAAACACTATCTTTGTCCCGCTATAATGAAGAAGAGAAACGCATGATTGTATGTATCGCAGAGAAACCCAGTGTGGGTAAAGACATTGCCAAAGTTCTGGGCGCCACGCAAGACCACCGTAATTATTGGGAAGGCAACGGCTACCAGGTCACTTGGACTTTCGGTCATCTTTGCGAGCTGAAGGAACCGCACGAATATACTCCGCTCTGGAAAGCGTGGAGCCTTTCTTCATTACCTATGATTCCTCCCCGCTTCGGCATCAAGCTAAAAAGCGACAAGGGCATCGAAGAACAATTCCGGGTGATTGAGCGACTGATGCAGGCTGCCGACATGATCATCAACTGCGGCGATGCTGGGCAGGAGGGGGAGCTGATACAACGTTGGGTCATGCAGAAGGCCGGTGCCCGATGCCCGGTGAAACGCCTCTGGATTTCGTCACTCACGGAAGAAGCCATCCGTGAGGGATTCAGCAACCTGAAAGACCAGAGCGAATACCAGTCGCTCTACGAAGCCGGACTGAGCCGCGCCATCGGCGACTGGACTTTGGGCATGAACGCCACGCGGCTCTACACGTTGAAGTACGCACAGGGACGCCAGGTGCTGAGCATCGGACGGGTGCAGACTCCCACACTGGCCCTCATCGTCAACCGTCAACTGGAAATCGAGAACTTCAAGCCGGAACCTTATTGGGTACTGACCACCAACTACCGTGATACAGTCTTTACCGCTGTGTTGGAACAAGACGAAGAGGAAACCGCAACGGCTTCTCAGGAAAAAGGTGCGAACGGCAACGGAAGCGGCAAGGCAAACGATGTGGCACGCCGGGGATTCACCTCGGAAGAAGAAGGGCGGAAAGCCCTTGAACAAATCAAAGACGCACCGTTCACGATTACGTCCGTCACCAAGAAAAACGGAACGGAAGCCCCTCCCCGCTTGTACGACCTGACCTCGCTACAGGTGGAATGCAACCGCAAGTTTTCTTTCTCATCCGACCTGACCCTGCAACTCATCCAGTCGCTCTACGAGAAGAAATTCACGACTTATCCGCGTGTGGACACCACTTTCCTGAGCGACGACATTTATCCGAAATGCAACGCCATTCTCAACGGTATAGCCGGCGAATACGCCGCCTTGCTCCAACCCTTACGTGGCGCGGCGTTGAAAAAGAGTAAAAAGGTGTTCGACTCTTCCAAAGTCACCGACCACCATGCCATTATCCCTACAGGAGTAGCACCACACGGCTTGACACCGGACGAACAACGGGTATTCGACCTCGTGGCGCGGCGTTTCATCGCAGCGTTCTACCCCGACTGTAAATTTGCTACCACCACCATCCTCGGCGAAACGGCCGACATTCCATTCAAAGCCACCGGCAAACAGATTCTCTTTCCGGGCTGGCGGGACGTGTATGCACAGGAGGCCAAAACAGCGGAAACCTTGGTAAAAACCGCCGAGGAGGAACGCACGCTTCCCGCTTTCACAAAAGGCGAAAGCGGCCCTCACGTACCGGACTTGGCCGAAAAATGGACACAACCGCCCAAACCTTACACAGAAGCCACGCTCTTGCGCGCCATGGAGACTGCGGGTCGTCTTGTGGACGACGACGAATTGCGTGACGCCTTGAAAGAGAACGGTATCGGCCGTCCGTCCACCCGGGCCGCCATCATCCAGACCCTCTTCAAGCGGCATTATATTCGATTGGAACGGAAAAACCTGATAGCCACTCCCACGGGGGTGGAACTCATCAGCCTGATTCACGAAGAACTGCTCAAAAGTGCCGAGTTGACCGGCATCTGGGAACGCCGTCTGCGGTTGATTGAAAAGAAAACCTACGATGCCAAAACCTTTTTGGAAGAACTCAAGCAAATGGTAGCCGAAATCGTGCATACCGTCCTGGCGGACAACACCAATCGCCGTGTCGCGGAAACACAGGAAGATAAGCCTGCACCCAAGGGAAAAAAGGGAGCCGCGAAAGAAAAGCCGACCAAAACCCAAAAGACGACACGCAAAATCGCACCCCCAACTACCATAATCCCGGCCACGCCTCCTGCCCCCAAAGAGGGGGACCTCTGCCCGCTCTGCGGAAAAGGGCATATCATCAAAGGCAAGACCGCATTCGGCTGTTCGGAATGGAAAAACGGATGTACTTTCCGCGCACCTCTGGAAATCTCTTCATAAGCCACGTCCTTGCATACCGTACCGCTCCTACACAGGAATTTTGCAAAAACATCCTTCATCCTTCAGGTCGCATGGTAAGTCTCTCATAATTTTGATATTATAAGCTGAAGGATGTTTCAGGCATCTTTCAGCCATGCTTCATTTCGCTTGATTCAGATTGAAAAATCAGTTGGCTTAGAATGAAAAATCGTTTGGCTGAGATTGAAAAATCATTCGGCTGAGAACTTTTTATCGCTTTCCGCAATGAAAGGAAACTGAAAGATGGCTGAAACATCCTTCATTCCATAACGCATTATATGTTAATCGGTTACCTTATATCCTGAAAGATGAAGGATGTTTTTTCAAAACCCTTGGGGGGAAGCATGCAGGGAATGACGGACTCCGGCAAAATACCTTTTCTACCCCGACAACCTCCAACTGTCCCAAGTTCTTTGACAAAGGCACTCCATGCTTCCGCCCCTGCCGCATACATTTACTCCTGTAAGGCTAAAGGATATGGTCTTACCACAATCTTTGCAAGTGAAGTATTGCTTGAAAACATAAAATCAACAGCACAATGAATAAACGTCATTTTCTATTGCTGTGTATTTTTTGCTTATGCGCATGTAGCCGACAAAAAGGCGGAGCTATAATAGATTTGACCGACATAGGACAGAACGAAATCGTTGTTCCTGCAGAAAGCATTTACTCTTCCATAAAATTCATTCCGCTTGAGACCCACGGGCAAAGCATATTGAGCAGCCCGAACGTGTTTGGAATGGACGGCGACAACGTGCTGATTTGGGACCAAGACGAGATTCTGAGATTTGATTCCAATGGAAAATTCCTGAACAGAGTGGGACGGTTAGGAAAAGGACATGGAGAACACGGGCATATCAACTCCGCCAATTATGATGAAAACAAGAAAATTATCTATGTCGGAAACATGGGAGGTTTCATATATAAATACGATATTGAAGGCAACTATATAGGACAGTTCAAGATAGCCGAAAACGGTGAAATCCTCCAGACTGTCAGGTTCAACAAACAGTTGGACGCCTTGGTGTGCGAGACGAGGAAGTATTCTGGCGAGGGGCTTCAGGTCAGCCTTCGTACAGTGTCGCCTGAAGGAGTCGAGAAAGGTACATATCCTATATATGAAGATAACGAACAGGTTTCACGTAGTATGACAAGGACCGGCATGCTTCGTAATACTTCGGAGGGAGTCATGTTCATGCTGCCATTTGACGACAAAGTGACTTTACTTACCCAACAAGGTATCATAGACACATTAACGATGGACAGAGGCAATCTTCGCCCAAGCAGGAAACTATGTGAAAACTGGGATTATGCGGACGAACTCTACAGGACGAAGTATCAAATCGACAACATTGTGGTTACAGATAAATACTTTTATTTAACCGTGACCATGGACAAGGAGCAGTGCGACCTACTGATAGACCGCCACTCGTATGCTTTTATCCACGATAAGAAGTATGCATACGGTAGTGAATCGGAACACCTTTCTTTAAAAAGATTCAAACATGTAAGTTTTTGGCCTTGGGTGGCATTCAATGATAAGGCGGTGGATTTACTACCCATAGACAGGTTTGACGACGACGACTTGGAAGTTTTAAAGAAAATAGCGGTAAACGAATATCCATTGAACGACATGTCCAATCCCATCTTAGTTGTCGCAGAAGAAAAATGAAACATAAAACAGTTAAACTGTATTAAAAACACTAACGTTCATATGTAAACAGCACACTCTTCACTCCCTATTTATATACCTTTGAAGGAAATTTCAACCCAATAACTTTTAATCACTAAAACCATGAACAGTACTCGCATCAGCAAACTGATTCTTAGTTTACTATTTTTATGCCTGGTAACCACAGGCCGTGCACAAACCTTCCCTCGCCTGCTTCTGGGTGGGGATTATCCCGACCCGTCCATCATCAGGGAAGGAAAAGACTTCTACATGACGAACTCATCTTTTAATTATGCACCGGGACTGCTCGTCTGGCATTCTACCGACTTGGTGAACTGGACACCCATAGCCCGTGCACTCCATGCCCTCGACGGTTCGGTATACGCCCCAGACTTGGTGAAGTACAAAGGACGTTACTATATCTACTATCCCGCTGCCGGAGCCAACTATGTGGTCTATGCCGACAATATCCGCGGCCCGTGGAGCCAACCGGTGAAACTCGACCTGACAGGCATCGACCCCGGACATGTAGTGGGCGAAGACGGCAAGCGATATTTATATGTGGACAAAGGTGCCATAGCCCCGCTAAGCGATGATGGGCTGAAAGTGACGGGACCGAAAAAGACCGTCTACGAAGGTTGGCAATTCCCCAAAGAATGGAAAACCGAAGGCAATGGCGACATGTTCCTCGAAGGTCCGAAACTGTTGCACAAGGACGGTTATTATTATATGGTATCGGCAGAAGGCGGCACGGCCGGACCGGCCACGAGCCACATGGTGGTTGTGGCACGTTCCAAAAGCGTATTCGGGCCGTGGGAAAACTCTCCCTACAATCCTTTGGTGCATACCTATAGTGCAAGCGACCCTTGGTGGTCGAAAGGGCACGGTACGCTCATCGACGATGCCGAAGGAAACTGGTGGGTGGTGTACCACGCTTACGCACAAGGCTACCACACATTAGGCCGGCAGACACTGATAGACCCGGTGGAATGGACGGCCGACGGATGGGTCAAGCTGCGGCATGACGCCCGTCCGCTCCCGGCACAAGACCCTGAAAAACACGGACTGGAACTTTCCGACGACTTCACGGGCAAGCAGCTCGGCCTGCAATGGACCTTTTGGAAGGAATACGCCCCCGAAAGCCTCTCGTTCGGCAAGGATGGCATGAGCGTCAAAGCCAAAGGCAAGACACCGGCTGACGGACGGTTGCTCATGGTTACAGCCACCGACAAGAACTATGAACTCACGACGGAAATCGCTCTCGGAAAAGGAAACACGGGCGGCCTGCTCTTGTTCTATGACGAGAAAGCTTATGCCGGTGTGGCTTCGGACGGAAAGACGTTCACGATATACCGCAACGGGGAAAAAGCCGAAACCATGCCGTCCGATTACCACAAGCATTTCCACCTCCGCCTGCTCAACCGTGCCAACCGCGTAACCCTCTCTGCCAGCAAGGACGGGAAGTCATGGAAGGAACTGGCTACGGATATCGACGTGTCGGGACTTCATCACAACAACTACGGTGGGTTCTATGCCCTTCGTCCAGCACTCCTGTCCGCAGGAAAAGGACGTACTACCTTCCGCAACTTCACCTACCGTAACGCCACACCGCAAGAAAAAGACATGGCGGCCTACCTTATGGTATTCCATCAGGACGAAGACCACTGCCTGCATGCGGCCATCAGCCGCGACGGTTATACGTTTACCGCTCTGAATGACGGCAAGCCCATTATTGCAGGCGATACAATCGCCGACCAGAAAGGTATCCGCGACCCGCATATCTACCGTGGCCCGGACGGCGGTTTCTACTTGGCCATGACCGACCTGCATATTTATGCACAACGCGACGGTTATCGCGACACGGAATGGGAGCGCGACGGGAAAGCTTATGGCTGGGGAAACAACCGTGGCTTGGTACTGATGAAGTCGTTCGACCTCATCCATTGGACGCGCACCAACATACGTTTCGACCAGATATCCAAGGAATTTGCACAAATCGGTTGCGCTTGGGCGCCGGAAACGGTCTACGACCCCGTCACGGGACGGATGATGATTTATTTCACCATGCGGTTCGGCACCGAGCAGAACAGGCTTTATTATGTCTACGTAAACCAAGACTTCAACCGTATCGAGAGCATTCCGCAAATCTTGTTTGAATACCCCTCGGGAGCGTCTGCCATCGACGGCGACATCACCCCGAAATGGAACGAGGAACGGCAAAAAATGGAATATCACCTGTTCTACGTGGCGCATGAATCCGGTTCGGGCATCAAACAGGCGGTTTCCGACCGTATCGACGGAGGCTACCGGTTCGACCCGCGTTGGATAGACTTTGAACCGGTGGCCTGCGAGGCGCCTAACGTCTGGAAACGAATCGGTGAAGACAAATGGGTGCTCATGTACGATATATTCGGTATCAACCCACATAACTTCGGTTTTGTAGAAACCAGCGATTTCGTACACTTCAAAAACTTGGGACGCTTCAACGAAGGCGTGATGAAGACCACTAACTTCCGGTCGCCCAAGCACGGCGCAGTCATCCACCTGACCCAAGAAGAGGCCGACCGGCTGGAGAATTATTGGAACGGAAAAAAACAGAAATAACTGAAGAAAAATTACCTCATCCCCAACCGCGACACAAGGAAAGCTAATCCCTGTGCCGCGGTTTTCTTTTCTGATTTAACGTTCTTTATACTTTTCACAACAGGTAGTTTTAATTGTTCATTCGTATAAACATAAAACGAATGACTCAATTTATATCGAATCACACTTATGAACAAAAACATGAAAAGCAAAAGAAACAGGTTTAGGACGCTATTGGCATCCTGCCTTATCGTATGTGCCGGCCATACTGCAATGGGCCAGGAAAATGGTCTTCGCCTGCACTTCGATTTTAAAAACATGAATGGTACTTCCGTCTCAGATACGGAATGTTCCGGTATCACGGCCTCACTCAAAAATGAAGCTACGGTAAGCAATATGGGAAAATACCGCGTACTCGATCTCGGTAGCGGAACCGGTTATCTCGACCTGACAGAACAAGCGGGCGAACTGTTCAAAAGTATGGATGCGTACTCCATCTCCATGTACTACCGCGTAGACGAGAATGCCTCACTTTCCGGTGCCGGCTTCTTCCTTTGGACATTCTCCTCTTCTGCGGCCTGTACGGGGTCGGAGGGCAAGTACTCTGCTTACCGCCTCAATGCCCAACGCTTTGCCAACGCCACAGGAGGATACGGCAATGAAACGGCCATAGAAATCGGTGGAGAAGCAGCCAAAGGAAAATGGACACACGTCGTGTACACCCAAGACGGACAAACCGGTACGCTCTACCTCGACGGAGTGGCCAAGGGAACGAACACCGAGATGCCCACCAATTCATCCAACTTCACCACTTCTGTTCCTTACGCATGGATCGGACGTCCCGCTTTTACAGCCGACAATTACCTGAAGCAAACTCTTGTAGCCGACGTCCGCCTCTATGATCGTGTACTGGAAACATCGGAAATCGGCGAACTGGCAGCCGCAGTTGACGATTTGGAATACGAATATACTTACGGCAATCCGGGCGACTTCACGGCATTGCAAAATGCCATCAATGAAGCCCAGGAATATATCGCTTCACACGCCTCTTCTTACACCGACGCAATCGTTGCACTTTACCAAGACGAAGTCAATATCGCCCAAGACCCCGTGAACGAAGGTAAAGTAAACCAAAATGCCATCGACCGACAGCTCGAAAACCTCGCATCAGCCCGTACGGCCTTGGAAGCCGCGGCAGGATTCGATTTCGATGTCACAGGCATTACGACAGGATACGACACAGAAAGAGGATTCCGGCATCCCGGTGCCCTCCATACCGATGCCGACTTTGAACGTATCAGGGAACAGCTCAAAGCCGGAAATGAAAAAGTCGTAGCAGCCTACAATGTATTGGTCAACGCCGGATTCTCACAGTCTACGGCAGCTACAAATCCCGTACCGACCATCATACGCGGAGGGGGAGTAGGAGAAAATTACATTAATGCAGCGCAGGGAGCTTCTATCGCTTACCAAAATGCCCTGCGGTGGAAAATCGACGGTTCGGAAGAACATGCCAAGCATGCAGTGGATGTCCTGATGAAATGGGCACGCGTCACCAAAGGCATCGGAGGCGACTCCAATTATGCACTGGCTGCAGGACTATACGGATATGCCTTTGCCAACGCCGCCGAACTCGTGCGCGACTACGAAGGATGGTCTGACGAAGATTTCACCACATTCAAACAATGGATGCTCGACGTGTGGTATCCATCTTGCATCGGCTTCCTGCGTTCCCGCAACGGAACTTGGCAAAATTCGGGAAAATGGTGGGAATGCCCCGGGCATTACTGGTCGAACTGGGGACTTTGTAACGTATTGGCCGTCATGAGTATAGGCATCCTTTGCGATGACGTATTCATTTATAATCAGGGACTTTCTTTCTTCAAATACGATCAAGTGGGTACTTTCACCGACCCGCGTACTTCCGACCCTATCCTGAACGACGGACTGACCGAGTTTTTAGGCAACCTTGTCGTCACGACACAAGAATCCGATTTGGAAACCGGAGCTTACGGCAAACTGGGACAAATGCAAGAAAGCGGCCGTGATGTAGGCCATGCCGCCATGGCCGGCGGACTGGCCGTAGACGTAGCCCACATCGGTTGGAACCAAGGCGATGATTTGTTCTCTTACATGGACCACAGACTGGCAGCCGGTATAGAGTATTTGGCGGCACAAATGCAAAGCGTGCAAAACCTGCCATGGACAAACTATCATTACGGAAGTAGTGGCCTGCATTGGAGCGACGGAAGGGCATGGTTGCAGACCGGCCCCGCATTGGGAGAACAAATACGTCCTTACTGGGGTACCGTCATCGGACACTATGAAGGCATTAAAGGCGTAGAAATGCCTTTCTCCAAAGCGGTCTACGAAAAAATGGGCATCGACGGCGGCGGACAAGGTAACACCAGCGGAGGCTACGACCACATGGGCTATTCCGTATTGATGAACACCCGCGACTTCCCTACTCCCGAACAAATACCCACCCCGCTCACTCCCATCATGGAATACAACGGTATAAGCGTGGAACACAACGAACTGGGCGGACTGCACAATACGTACCGTACCGAACCCACAGAAACGCTCCCGGCAGGTACGATTGTCACCCTGAAGCCACAACTTCCCGATGGCACGACCGATACGGGAAAATGGAAATGGAGCACCGGAGAAAACACGAAAGACCTCACCGTGGCAGCCGACAGGAGCGGCATCTGGCGCGTGACATATACGAATGAAAACGGTGTGGAAAGCGAACAGATGTTCAGCATCGCCGTGGAAGGCGATTGTGAGGAAAGCACAATCAACCCGACCATAACCTACAATGGTTCCACACGTGCAACAACTTCCATCAACGTATTATACAACAGCGAAGTGTCCTTATCCATATTCGGTGTGGGAGGCTATGGAAGCTATTTGTGGGAAACCGGCAGTACGGCTTCTTCCATCACCCTGCCGCACGTCACGACCTCACGTACCGTTTCCGTCATCCATACCAACCAAGGCGGACGTCGGCAGGAAACCGTCTTCCGTATCAATGTACAGGCTGCACGCCCTGACATCATCGTCAACGGCGGACGTTATACGGATAAGAACATGATGATCGTGGAAAAAGGCGACAACGTGACGCTCACGGCCACACCGGCAGATGCCATGAAGGGAGGAGCTTACTTGTGGGGAGACGGCTCTACCAAAGACTCTCTCACCATTAATAACGTGCAAACTTCCGCCTCTTATACATTGGATTATACCATAAACGGCCAGACAAGTACCATCACTTATCAAATCTATGTAAAAGAAACGGGATACCGCAGTGTAACACCGGGCAACTACTACATCCGGCACAAGACCTACGGAACGTATCTTACCAATCATGGCAACGACGACTATCCCTCGTTCGAGCCTGAAGATGAGTCCAATAAAGCTGCACAACAATGGAACGTCGTCAACACTCCTCCTTCTACGACCTACGGTTTCCAGTCGGTTTTGGACGGAACCTACTTGACCGACGAGGGGTTGTGGCAGGAAACCATGACCAAGCCGTTCCGCTTCAGCGGTGCCGTAGATATTGAAACATTAGCCATCCAAAAGTCGGCCCGTAGCGGTAACATCTATTGGCAAGTGGCAGAAGACGGCAGTATCGACTTCGCTGCGACGGAAACCCCGAATGATTACCCGTTCGAATTCATTCCTGTAGAAGGCAGTAAGGTATCCGAAACGACCGGCGGTAAAATTGTGGCACGAACGATATATTATTCAATGAACGGTATACAGTTAGAGCAGCCCCGCAAGGGTATCAACATCCGTCAGACCACCTTCACCGACGGTAGCGTAAAACAAGATAAAATCATTATCCGCTAAACGAGATATTCACTATTGCACAACGACCCCACAAAGAGACCATTAAAAACCGTTACGGTCCAAAAAAAGCAGTGAACTGCAAGGGCAAATGAAATAAAAAAATTATATTTGCACACCGAACGGAATATGAAAAAATGGATTTCTCTTTTTGGGGTCGTTTTCGTGACACTATGGCTCGCAGGCTGTAGTGCGGAAAGCAATGTGAAAAAAGGAGATAAATTCTACGCCATCGGAGAATATTTCGAAGCGGCCGCCGAATACCGGAAAGCTTATATGCGGACCAAACCCAAGGAACGGGCAAAGAGGGGCGAACGGGCCTATAAAGCCGCAGACTGCTACCGGCGTATCAATTACACCTCGCGGGCTATCGGGTCATACCAGAATGCGGCACGATACAACTACCCGGACAGCATCGTTTATTTTTATTTAGCTGAAATGCAACGCAAAAACGGCGATTACAAAAAAGCGTTGCAGAATTATGAGATTTACCTTCAGTACAAACCGGACGACGTGTTGGCACGTCACGGCCTACAGGGCTGTACCATGGCGCCCATCTGGAAACAGAAACCTACATTGTATTCGATAAAGAAAGAACCGCTACTCAATGCCCGCCGTTCGGACTATTGCCCGATGCTGACAGGGGATGATATGGACATGCTGTACCTGACTTCCACACGCCCACAGGCTACAGGCAACGAACTGAGCGGCATCACAGGAATCAAGTCCGGTGACATCTTTATCTCCCGAAAAGACGATAAAGGGAAATGGCAGTCGCCGGAACAGGTAGAATCCGAGATAAACAGTGAGTACGATGAAGGAGCTTGTGCTTTCTCGCCGGACGGCAAAACGATGTATTTCACCCGTTGCACGCATGACCCCGAATATCCGCGATATGCACAGATTTATACTTCGGAGCGTACGGATGCCAGTTGGGGCGCACCCAAATTGTTGGAAATCACCAAAGACACTTTATCCTCCTTTGCCCATCCTACCGTATCGCCGGACGGCAGATGGCTGTATTTCGTTTCCGACATGCCGGGAGGATTAGGAGGCCTGGACATCTGGCGAATCGAAATAGGAGAACACGGGTTAGGCGGAGTGGATAATCTCGGCGAACCCATCAATACTCCGGGGAATGAAATGTTCCCTTCGTTCCGTCCGAATGGAGATTTGTATTTTTCCTCCGACGGACACGTCGGCATGGGCGGCTTGGACCTGTTCAAGGCCGAACAGGACAGTACGGGCACATGGACCGTAGAAAACCTGAAATACCCGATGAATTCGCAAGGAGATGATTTTGCCATGACTTTCGACGGACTGCACAACCGGGGCTTTTTCAGTACCAACCGAGGCGATGCCCGAGGGTGGGACCACATCATGAGTTTCGAATGTCCGGAAGTGTTGCTCACGGTCAAGGGATGGGTCTACGAAAAAGACGGCTATGAACTGCCGGAAGGCTTGGTTTACATGGTAGGCAACGACGGAACCAATCTAAAGTTGAGCGTGAAAGGCGACGGTTCTTTTACCCAGGAAATCCAACCGAATGTAGACTATGTATTTTTAGGTACGTGCAAGGGATTCCTGAATCATAAAGAACAACTGCGAGTGGACACCAGCAGCGTAAGCAAAGAATACGTACTTCAGTTCGAACTGGCTTCTATCACGGCTCCCGTATTGGTAGACAATGTGTTTTACGCTTTCGACAGTGCGGAACTCACGGACTCTTCTACCCTCGCACTGGACTCCCTCGTCACGCTCATGGAAGACAATCCGAACATCACGATTGAACTCAGCTCGCATTGCGACTACCGGGGAAGGGATGAATACAACATTCGCCTCTCCCAACGCCGGGCAGAATCCGTGGTGAAGTACCTGATAGCACACGGCGTCGCAACCGACCGTCTGACTCCCATCGGATACGGCGAGACACGCCCGAAAGTCATCCGCAAACGATTGACGGAACGGTACCCGTTCCTGCATGAGAACGATACGTTGACGGAAACTTTCATCAAAAAACTGCCGGAAGAACAGCAGGAAATCTGCAACGCCCTGAACCGCCGGACGGAATTCCGCGTCCTCCGTACTACTTACGGTTTGTTCGATACGCCGGACACACCGAAAAACAACACGGAAGCAAAAGAGCAGGACAGCGCTACACCACAAGAATAAGGCGGAAGGCATACACTTCGCTTCCGCCTTTCATCTTTCCTTATGCCTATTTCAACCCAAACTTTACCGGCAAAGAAAACAACACCCTGACGGGTTTGCCGTTCTTATATCCGGGCTTCCAATCAGGCATCATGCCCACCACCCTCACTGCTTCCTGTGCCAAATAAGGATGAGGACTTCGCAACACCCTGATTTGACCGATTTCTCCGTCCTTTTCCACCACGAATTGCACATATACTCTTCCGCTCGCTTCTTCAGATACACAAACAGGCGGATAGTGGATATTCTTAGACAAAAAGGCCATACATGCCTTTTCACCTCCCGGAAACTCAGGATTCTGCTCCCCAGGCATAACGGCATTCCGACCGGTGCTTGTCTTACGTCCCTTCATTTCTTTCCGAAATTTCTCCACTCGTTTCTTTATTCCGTCAAAACAAGCGGTATCCTTAGAAACGGACTCTGCATTTTCACGAAAATAGAAAGAGTCCCCGTCGAAGAAAGATTTTTTCGTTTCATCGTAATAGAAAACACGTGCATATTTCAATGACTTGGCAGTTTGATAAAACATCTTCATGTCGTCGGGCATCTCCCCAGCATAAGCCCGCGTGGCTACCAACCGGTAAGAATCCCGAGCCAACTCATAGATTTCCGTACCCCGCCTTGAATCCGGCCAACGCAAACACATGAACAACGTACTGTCCCTTACCTCGAAATCCATTGTGGCCAACACTTTGCCTTCTTCTTTAAGGCTCACCAAATCGTATGTACGCGCCATAGCCTGCCAAGAAAGCTTTGACAAAGAGAACTGTTCCACGGCAGAAAGCGGCAGCCCTCCGGCACGTCCCTTAAACCAAACATGAGCCCAATCGTCCGTTACCGTCCCTTCACGCAACCATAACGCCGCCCCTTTTTTAGCTTTCCCCAAGACTCCCCCGACTCTCCGTGTTTCGGATATCACCTTTACAGACGGAGTTTTCACTATGACCCAATTTTGCGATTGCACACTTTGCAATCCGACCATAAGCATCACAAGGAGGCTCACAATAGTTTTCACAAAACACATATTCCTTCATATCTAATCATAAAGCATACCGAGCATGAATGTCCCTGCCCGATATGCTTTATCGTTTAAGCCGTTATCAACGTGGAGATTTCCGTTTTCTCGCCTAAATGCTCCTTCAAAAAGGCTTTTATGCGAGCTATCAGATTCATGCAACCGTTAGTCATTTCTTCATCCTGCGTCTGATAATCGAGATCGCCACACACGGAACCTACCAAATGTTCTTTCCCGGATGTACAATAATCCAAGAATAAGTGAATTTTATTCCAACTACTGTAATCCATAAAACGTGTCAGAAAGTTGCGCTGCCTCCCCTCCATAACCACGATAAAATCAGCCTGATTCAGTAAATTGCCTACTTTATCAGGGCCACTGCTTTCCGGAATCCCACTTTCATTAGAAGTGACTCCCCACATGGCCATATCGGCAGACTCTACTTCAATGTCCGGAACCTCTGCCTCTTGTATTTTCTTCTTAAAAAGATATTCTACAAAAGGTAGCCTGCAGGCGCACCCGGATCCGATAAATAAAATTTTCATAGCGTTGTTTAGATTAAGTTAGACAATTAGATTTCTACGGTGTGAGTATGAACCCTCATCGTTTCAATCCATTCACACTCTCAGGCTTTAAATATAGCATTTACCGGATTAAAAAACAAGGAATCAAAAGGAAAAGCATCTATTTTTTAGCATTTTTCACCTTATTCTATTGATTCTCGTCCTAAATCTCCCCTTAAACTATAAGTTGAAAGATAACTTGTACGTATTTTCCATTCTTGGGGATAAAGGTTATTAGCCCGTCCACCTATATTTTTCACGAAACCGATCGGAGTATCCTGAAACGTCAGCAACACGTAACCTTTAGGAGTGTCGGGAGGTAAGACAAGCACTTCTTTACGTAAATAGGCCACCGCCATATCGTAGGAAACGGGAACAATTGGAAAAGCCGAGCGATTCAAGTCAACGGACATCGCTAAAGCGTGCAGCGGAATATAGTCTTTCCCCTTTACCGTAGCCAACGGAACACCAGCCTGCCACACTTTAACCGCTTCCTGCAACAGGCCTACCTGACGGAAGAACGAAGCGCGTACAGCCGTCCACACCGGTCCGTCGGAAACGAAATCAAGGGTATCGGCATGAAGCAACCATGACCGGCAGGAAGCAGGCAAAGCCGGAACGGAAGCGTGTAGCGCACGTTTCTTTTTAGACTTCACGCGCTCATTTTCATACCTATCGGAGGACATCGCCCAATCAGAAATCTCCTCTTCGCCATTTTTACGTAAAACAGCCAAAAAGAAGCCTTCTCCACGAGTAAAGCCGGGAATGAAATGGGCGACGGGAAAAAGCTTTTCCGCCTTCACCGTATCTTTTACTGAGGAGACTGGTAGCAGGTTCCCGACGACCCCCCAACCCGGTTCCACATCAAAAGAAAGTATTTCCGCACCAAGTTCTTCGGCTATCCAAGCCACATTTTCCTCATCCTCCAAAGCATTCAGCGTACAAGTACTGTACACCAACAGCCCTCCCGGCTTCAACGAAGGCCATACGTCACGCAAAATCTCACGCTGACGGTCCCGGCACATCCGCACAGCCTCCATGCTCCAACCCGTCACGGCATCTTCTTCTTTCCGGAACATCCCCTCACCGGAGCACGGCACATCGGTCACCAACAGGTCGAAAAAGTCCGGCAAACGGGCAAAATCCTTTGGGTAACTGTTTGTCACTATCACGTCGGGATGTCCCCACTTCGTCAGATTCTCCAGTAAAACCTGAGCACGTGCCTTAACGGGCTCGTTGGATACCAGCAGGCTACCCTCCGGCAGACATGAACGAATATGGGTAGACTTGCCCCCGGGCGCAGCACAAAGGTCGAGTGCTACCACCGGACGAGTCACATAACGGCGTAAGATTTGCCCCAAAAACATGGAAGCCGCCTCTTGTACATAATAGGCACCGGCATGAAACAACGGGTCGAACGTGAACGGAGGGCGTTCGCTCAGGTAGCATCCTTCTCCGGAGGCCCAAAGTACCGACCCGTCTCCCCCGTTCAAACCTTCCGCAGAAAGACCGGACCATACGGCCTTAAACGGGTTCAGCCTCACACTTACGGAAGGGGGTTCATCCAAAGCTTGGGCAAAACGTGCATAACGCTCCGCACCGAGCAAACGTCGGGCATAGTCTTTAAACTCTTGAGGTATATCCGGTCGTGTCATGTCGTATCATTTTATGAGGATAAAAGTAGGCAAAAAAAACGGGGCGAACAACAAAATCGGACGGATTTTCATTTGCTTCTGCGCTCGCCTTTCACTATCTTTGTTCCCACGAAGATAGGATGCAGCTCGGCATAGCCAAACCAGAAAACTTCGTTTTCATTTGTCTCTGCGCTCGCCTTTCGCTATCTTTGTCCCAAAAATCAAACCGCTTATCACATGAAACGCCCTATATTTCCCGTCATACGGCTCAAAATATGGCTTTGCCTTTTATGGGCTTGTCTCGCACAAAATATTACCTTGGCACAAAATGGCATCACTGTCTACTCCGATACGGTGTCGGCTCTGGAAGACGTGGCTGACGACAGCACGTGGAATGCTCCTCCATCGGTTTACTCCCACACATTTTCTCTCATGGAAGACTTGGGAAACGAAGGGATTTTGGACTTCATATCCGGACTTCTCGGAATTGGCGGCGTGCTCCTTACGGTACTTACCGTAATCCTGTTCCTCATTCCTGTCCTCCTCGTACTTTTGGCCGTCTACCTGATATACCGTTCTCATCGTGAAAAGAACATGAGAATAGAAAGAGCCGCGTATGACCCGGAAAAACGGATGGTAGACGAAGATAGGAGAAACCTATTGCTCAAACAATCTGCCATCAAAAATGCCTGTTGGGGCGTAGGGCTTATCGTCATTGAATGGATTATCGACTTCACCGACCTGTTGTATGTCGTGGGTGTAGTCATGCTCTGCATAGCCGCCAACGATTGGCTGACCACCCTTATCAAGAAGAAAAAAGAATAAAACCATATTAAGCATGAAACAATATCTCGACCTGTTACACAGAATACTGGAGGAAGGCGTGGAAAAAAGCGACCGTACGGGCACGGGCACCCTCAGTGTATTCGGCCATCAGATGCGGTTCAACCTCGAAGAAGGATTCCCGCTGCTTACCACAAAGAAGTTACACCTGAAATCCATCATCTACGAACTGCTCTGGTTCCTGCAAGGCGATACCAACGTGAAATATTTGCAGGAACACGGCGTAAGGATATGGAACGAATGGGCGGACGAGAACGGCGACCTGGGACATATTTACGGGTATCAGTGGCGTTCGTGGCCGGACTATAAAGGGGGATTCATAGACCAGATACAAGAGGCTGTGGATACCATCAAACACAATCCCGATTCGCGCCGTATCATCGTCAGTGCATGGAACGTCGGTGATCTCGGGAACATGAACCTGCCTCCCTGCCATGCTTTTTTTCAGTTCTACGTGGCTAACGGGAAATTGAGCCTCCAGCTCTACCAGCGTAGTGCGGATACGTTTCTCGGCGTTCCCTTCAATATTGCATCATACGCCCTGTTGTTAATGATGATGGCACAAGTGACGGGACTGAAAGCAGGCGACTTCGTACACACGTTAGGAGACACACATATCTATAAGAATCATCTGGAACAAGTGAAACTACAACTCACCCGGGAACCTCGTCCCTTACCTCGCATGAGACTCAATCCGGACGTGAAAAGCATCTTCGACTTCAAGTTCGAAGACTTCACATTGGAAGACTATAATCCTTGGCCGCACATTGCCGGTGCGGTTTCCGTATAACCCTCTAACCATCCCGACATGATATCCGTTATCGTAGCTTTTGCACGCAACCGTGCCATCGGTTTTGAAAACCGCTTGCTGTACCGGCTTCCCGACGACCTGAAGCGCTTCAAGGCACTCACCACCGGACATACCATCATCATGGGGCGCAAGACGTTTGAATCCTTTCCCAAAGGAGCGTTGCCCAACCGGCGTAATATCGTGCTGAGCAGAAACAAAGCAGCCGTCTTCCCCGGTGCAGAAACATTCAGTAGCTTACAAGAAGCTCTGTCACATTGTAAGGAAGAAGAAGAGATATTCATCATCGGCGGTGAAAGCGTGTACAAAGAAGCCCTGCCACTCGCCCAAAAACTATATCTCACGGAAATAGAAGACACGCCCCAACAAGCAGATGCCTTCTTCCCGCCCTTCGACATCCGGCTATGGGAACTCATACAAAGTTCCCGACATGATAGGGACGAAAAACATCAATGCCCTTTCTCCTTCAAAGATTATCAAAGAAAGAGCCACCATTGATACCCCGAAGAAAATCCGTCTCAAACGAAGAATCGTATAAAATAACAAGACCTGAAAAGAAAGGAAAAGAGGTTGTCCGCCTTCCCGACATGACAACCTCTTTTCCTTTCTCCCCATTATTCTTCTTCCTCCACTTCTACATCCATATTCTCCGTGCTCCCCTTCTTATTCTTTATCTCAGGAATCGGCATCTGCCGGTTAATGGCCTCATGAAAAGAAATAATGGTTTCGGAGCGTTGCAAGCCCAAAGGCTGTAACTTATCATGGATGATACTCAACATGTGGTGGTTGTTCCGGGCGTAGATTTTGATAAACATGTCATAATCACCAGTTGTATAATGACATTCCACCACTTCCGGAATGTTTCTCAACTCCTCTACCACGCGATCGAAATCTGAAGGATCTTTCAGAAAAAGCCCCACGTAGGCACAAGTCTCGTAACCGATTCTTTCCGGGTCCAACACATATTGTGAACCTTTCAAGACCCCTAAACGCGTCAACTTCTGTATGCGCTGATGAATAGCGGCACCAGATACATGACAAGCACGAGCCACTTCCAAAAAAGGAATACGTGCGTTGTCGGCAATTAATTTCAGAATCTGCTCGTCAAGAGCATCCAAATTAGCAATCCCCATAATCTATTCGTTTATTTATTGCAAAAATAAAGAAAAAACAAAGACCTTGGTATAAATCCATAAAAAAAACGGCATTTTCATAATGAAAATACCGTTTTTTAATGATTTCTCTTTATCAATTTCGCTTTGCAGCAGAATAATTGATCTTTAAGGCCCACGACTTACGTAAAACCTGTTTGATATCGGTAATAATACCCATCTGCGTATGTTGATCTACTTTCATAGATACAGTCTGGGCAGCCTGGTCTGTCATTCTTGTACGTTCCTCCGCAATGAAGTCCATCACCTCGGCCGGCTCCGCAAATCTATCATTCAACTGGATTCTCGTACCCGAACCCATTGCAGCCCTTAATTGGTCTGTCGGAGGCCCTACATAGATGAAAGAAACCGCAGATTTCTTCTCCAACTTCTCCAATTCCGTACCTGTAGGCACCGTAAATTTCACTTTCAAGGTAACTTCACGCATGGTCGTTACGATCATGAAGAAGAACAAAATGGTAAAAATCAAGTCAGGAAGTGAAGATGTATTCAATTCCGGCATTTCTCGGCTTCCGCCTCTACTAAATCGTCCCATTAGTCTGTCCCTCCATAATTTTTAGGTTCTGCCTCGGAAATCTTCTGCGGATAGTATTCGCGAATGGCAGCCTGATGCTCATCATCCAAAGCCCCATAAAGTTTCCCGAACTTGGCTTTACTCAACTCGTCTCTCAACTCATTGTATGCACGAACTAACTCGTTCTGAACCTGAAAATACACATTATAACTTGTCCCTCGGTCAGTCTGTACGGAAACCACATGCTTGTCCGTCACCGCACATACTCCCAACAAAGGAATATTCTTGGCATGTTTCTCAGGCAGGTTAGGACTGTTGTTCTCGTTCTTCACGAAATCTTTCACTCTATCGCACAATTGGTCGATCTCGATGAAATCCCCCCCACACATGAGTTGCCCCGCTGCATTGACTTTAACCATCAACACGTTTCTCTCTTTCACGTCTATCTGAGCTTCGTTTTGTTCATCTTCAGGCGGCGGCGGCAAGCGTCTTGCCAAACCGGAATCCGTATCCATTGAAGTTGTCACAAGGAAGAAGATAAGCAATATGAAAGAAATATCCGCTGTTGAACTGGCGTTCAATCCAGGTACTTTTCTTTTTTTTCTTGCCATTTCCTACTCTTAAATTAGACGTTTTTATTTCTTTTTCTTCATTACACCAGACATGTTAAAGACAACTGCAACAGTAGTCAATAACAACATGATATAAATCGATACCAAGAACATATCAGTTACGGTAACCATAGTGGCAGATGTCACAGTTCCGTCTGCTGCCGTAAAATCGGTCTCGTTCAGGTTACAAACCCAACCTACCACTAAAGAAACTACCAAAAGGGCAAAAGAAACAGCACTAATCTTAGCCCCCGGCACACCGCTGATGTCGCCTCCCTTGGAACCCATGGAAATCTTAATGCCGCGAACGACACTCCAAAGCGCCAACAAGCAAGTTACGGCAAACATACCGTACATCAGCCACATTAAACCTTCCGTACAAACAGGAGCGTTATAATCTCCTACGGGATTATCATATCCATATCCAAAGAATGCCGCGAAAAACAATACGATGATTGCAAAGCAAGCATACAGGACATAATATGACGTCATATATTTCTTTGCTGCCATATTGCTAATTATTTTTTCAAGTTATACTTCATACACATGTCAAGCAAAGAAATAGTAGCTTCTTCCATGTTAGAAGTGATTTCCTCAATCTTAGAAAGGATATAGTTATAAAATACCTGCAATACCAATGCAACGATAATACCGAAGATTGTCGTAATCAAGGCCACCTTCATACCACCGGCAACGATAGTCGGAGAAATATCACCTGCCTGCTGAATCTGGTCGAAGGCCATCACCATACCGATCACAGTACCCAAGAACCCGAGTGACGGTGCCATAGCAATAAACAAGGTAATCCAAGAGCATCCTTTTTCCAAATAGCCGGCCTGCACGGCACCATAAGCCGTAATAGAACGCTCTACATCCTCCACACCGTCATCGAAACGCATCAAGCCCTGATAGCAGATAGAAGCAATAGGACCGCGAGTGTTACGGCAGATCGTCTTTGCACCTTCAACATCACCTGCATTCAGTCTTTCCTCAATCTGAGCCATCAATTTTTTAGAATCGATTTCAGCCAAGCTCAAGTAAATGATACGTTCAATGCAGAATGCCAAACCGAACACCAAGGCTATAGCAACCAATGACATGAAGCCTGCATCACCTTCGATGAACTTCGTCTTCAATTCCTTATGGAAGCTTTCTTCCTCTACCGGCGCAACAGTTTCTTCCGTAGCATCCATTGTCTCGACAGCAGCCGTATCTATGGCAGCCGAATCTACTGCTGCACTGTCTACCATTGCAGCAGCCGAATCCGATTCCGCAGCAGCGGCCTCGTCAGTCTGTGCCATCATGGCCTGAGTCGCACCGAATGCAAAAACTCCAAACATCGCAATAATTGCAAATAACTTTTTCATTGTGTGTCTAATTTTTTAAGATTAATATTAATTATTATTTCCTCGTTTATGTTTAGCGGAGAGAGGGGGATTCGAACCCCCGATACGCTTTAGGCGTATACACGCTTTCCAGGCGTGCCTCTTCAGCCACTCGAGCATCTCTCCTTCTCAAAACGGGCGCAAGTTACAAAAAAAAACGATATGCCTCCGTTTTCGAGTACAAAAATATTCTTTTTTTTCCGGACTATCACCATACTCAGCCCAAAAAGTGCGTCTCATCCTACAAAAAGTTTAATTTTAACCTTTCGACGGCTTCATTTACGGGCGCCAGGATACATTTTCAATGCATTTTCGTATGTTTGTTCGGCAACCGTTTCCACCGGCAAACCGTAAACCTCCGCCACTTTCACCAATGTGTGCCGGATATATGCGCTTTCATTCCTTTTGCCCCGGTGAGGAACCGGCGACAAATAAGGGGCATCGGTTTCCAGCACCACCCGCTCTATCGGAATCTGACGCAACACCTCCGGCAAGGCAGACTTTTTAAAAGTCAGCACACCATTGATTCCTATCATGAATCCTTCGAACGAAAGCAACTCCCGTGCCTCTTCCACCGTGCCGCCAAAGCTATGGAAAACTCCTGCAACCCCTCTCGTACGAAAAGGAGTGAGCAGGTCCACCAGTTCTTTTTGTGCGGAACGGGAATGAATCATCAGGGGAAGACCGTATGACAGCGACCACTCCACTTGGCAACGGAAGGCTTCTTGCTGTTCTTTATAATAAGTACGGTCCCAGTAATAGTCCAATCCCACTTCACCGATACCTATAAAAGAATGGCCGGCTTGCAACAGTGCCTCCATACGTCCGAGCACCTCGCCATAATCCGCTCTCACCTCCGTGGGATGAAGCCCCAGCATCGGATGAAAGAATCCCGGAAACCTTGTACACAATTCCAACATGGACGTGACAGTCGTCTCATCTATATTGGGCAGAAACACCTTCTCCACATCGTTCTGCAAAGCACGGGAAACCACCTCTTCCAAATCTTCGGCAAAAACCTCATCGAACAAATGGGCATGCGTATCAATTATTCTCATCACCGACTTCCCCGTTCCTTCAAGACTTCCGATTCAACAAACTTTGCGCCATCTCCCACAACGGTTCCTTCCGCTCCTCCGGCAAATTCACCTTATCCAGAATTTCACGAGCCCGTTCAAAATAGAAACGGATTTTCTCGTCGCACAAGGCACGGACACCCATCTTATCATACAGTTCTGTTACGGCGGCTATTTTTTCTTCAGGCGCATAAGTCCCCTCTTCTTTTTCCAACCACTGCTCCAACCGCTCACGATCGGCAGGCAAAGCGCGCCCCAACGCATTAATCAGCATATAAGTCTTCTTGTTGCACAGGATATCCCCTCCTATTTTCTTACCGAAGACCGCCGGGTCGCCATATACATCCAAGTAATCATCCTGCAACTGGAAAGCCAGACCGAGATTCTCGCCGAAACGATAAAGAAGCTCCGCATCCTGCCGGGGGGCATCCCCCAGCCATGCCCCGATTTTCAGCGCGCAAGCCAACAATACGGATGTCTTCAAACGAATCATCTCTATATATTCTTCTTCGCTGACATCCGCACGGGTCTCGAATTCAATATCGTATTGCTGCCCTTCTCCTATTTCAAGGGCAGTTTCCGTAAACAATCCCATAACGTTTCCCAATTGTTCCACCGGACAACCCTGCTGCATGTAACGGTAAGCCATGACCAGCATGGAGTCCCCACTCAATATCGCAGCATTGTCGTCCCATTTCTTATGCACCGTAGCCATGCCCCGCCGCATATCGGCCCTGTCCATCAAATCATCGTGCAACAACGTATAATTATGATAAATCTCGATGGCCATGGCCTGGGAACGGATAACCTCCACCTTTTCCTTATAAAGGTTATAAGCCATCAACATCAATACCGGCCGGATTCGCTTTCCCCCCATCGAAAGGACGTAACGAATCGGCGCATAGAGTTCCGCCGGCTGACGCTCGAAAGACATTCCGGCAATCTCACCGTTAATGTAGTCTAAAAGTTCTTTCCAATTATACATAGGCTATACTTTTCACAAAAAGAGGCTGCCGTGAGCAGCCTCCTTACATTATACATCTTATTATATTATTGCAATCTGAACATCACCGGCAATGAGAACTTCACACGTACCGGTTTACCTCTTTGCTTACCGGGACTCCACTTCGGCATCATCTTCAACACGCGCTCAGCCTCTTTCGACAAATAAGGATCCGGACTACGCACAATCTTAATATCCACGATAGAACCGTCCTTGTTCACCACGAACTGAGCGTATACACGTCCCTGAATACCTTGCTCCACACAAATAGGGGGATACTTGATGTTATCGGACAACCACTTCATACAAGCTTCTTCACCACCGGGGAAGCGAGGATTCTCCTCTACGATGTCATAAATCTGGTTCTCGTCCACTTCTTCCACCACAGGGCCTACCGGTCCCGTAGCTACGGCCGTTGTCCCCGTACCCGGAGTCGTCACAATGGCTTGGTTCACTTCCTCGGAAGTTTCCACTTCCTCCTCCACCAAATCCGTTTCATTGTCCACGATATTGATGATTTCAGCGATTTTCGGAGCTGCAGCCGGGGGGGGTGCCACAACTTCGGGCTGCTGCGTGATGGGAATCATGTCCTCCTCAATCGCCGCCGTGAATACAGGTTCTGTTTCAATAACCTTCTTGTCATGCTGTGTCCACTCGAATGCGACAAACATGGCCGAAAGAGCCAAGACAAAGCCCATCAGTAATCCAGTGCCTTTCTTGCCTTCGAGATCCGCGCTCAATGATTTTTTAATTTCCATATTATATTTAGCTTTTTACGTATTCTTCATGCAAGGGCAAAAGTAGCACATTTTTTTTATATCTCATGCGCTTCGCCCCATTTTTTTTCCAATCTCACATTTTTTTTCGTTCCACACCCTAAATCGGACTTTTTCACGTTATATCTGCATAACGGTATGCCCATACGGAATTATCGCGCAAATATAATCAGATATTTCAGAAAATCCGTATCTTTGGCCACAAAATTCATTTCAGATGACGAAAAAGCTTATTTTAGCATTATATATCCTGCTTGCCGCCGCGTCGCATGCCCAAGAAAGCAACTCCGTGTTCAACTTCCTGGAAATGCCTGTGTCCGCACATTCTACGGCTTTGGGCGGACGCAATATCTCCCTGATAGAGGACGACGCGTCGCTCGTCTTCAGCAACCCCGCACTGCTCAGTTCCGTGAGCGACAAGACGCTGAATCTCAATTTCATGACTTACCTGCAAGGGTGTAACGTGGGGAGTGCGGCGTTTGTCAAGATATTGGGAGAACGTTCCACAATGGGCGTCACGGCGCAATATGCCCACTACGGCACCATGGACGAAATCACGGCCGACAACGTCACCGTGGGCTCTTTCTCGGCCATGGACATGGCTTTGAGCGGCATGTATGCCTACAACCTGAACGACCGGTGGGCCGGTGGTGCCACAGGCAAGTTCATCTATTCGAAATACGGCGACTATTCGTCTGTAGCACTGGCCGTAGACTTGGGCGTAAATTACTACAACGAGAACACGGATTTCTCGTTGTCAGCCGTAGCGCGCAACCTGGGCGGACAGGTAAAAGCATTCGGCGAAATTCACGAAAAGCTGCCCTTCTCCATGCAAATCGGTTTTACGAAAGGATTCGACCACGCCCCATTCCGCGTGTCCGTCACCCTCGTGGACCTGACACGATGGGACAAGGATTACTATTTCGCATCGGGCGAAGAGTTGTCTACAAGCAAGATGCTCATGAACCATCTGGCAGCGGGCGTGGATTTCCTGCCTACCGACTACATGTACCTGTCCTTGGGTTACAACTTCCGGAAAGCCAACGAAATGAAGGCGGCAGGCTCTTCCCACGCCGCCGGTCTTTGTGCCGGTGCGGGCATCCTGCTTTCCCGTTTCGGTTTTGGACTGGCATACGCCCAGTACCACCTGTCCGCCCCGTCTTTCGTCTTCAACGCGTCCTACCGCCTGTAAGGACAGACAAGTCCTCATTTCAGCTTATACATTATTATAATATACAGAACGACATGAAGAAAATCACGATTGCCATAGACGGTTTTTCCTCTTGCGGGAAAAGCACGATGGCCAAAGATTTAGCTCGCGAAATAGGCTATATTTACATCGACAGCGGTGCCATGTATCGTGCCGTCACGCTCTACTGCCTCCGGCACGGGCTATTCCACGGCGATGAGGTAGACACCGACCGCCTGAAAACCGCCCTTCCGCACATAGACATCGCTTTCAAGCGCAATCCCGAGACGGGAAAGCCACAAACCTATCTGGACGGGACCTTGGTGGAAAACGACATCCGTACGCTGGCCGTATCGTCCAAAGTCAGCATCGTGGCCGCACTCGGTTTCGTGCGCGAAGCCATGGTCAGCCTCCAACAACAGATGGGACGGGAAAAAGGTATCGTCATGGACGGACGGGACATCGGCACGACGGTGTTCCCCGATGCCGAGCTCAAAATATTCGTGACCGCCTCGCCCGAAATCCGTGCCCAACGCCGCTATGACGAATTGCAGGCCAAAGGTGAAAAAGGCAGTTACGAGGAAATCCTGGAAAACGTGAAAGAACGCGACCGGATAGACACGAGCCGCGCCGTAAGTCCGCTCCGTAAGGCCGACGACGCCATAGAACTGGACAACAGCCACATGACGATTTCCGAACAAAAGGAATGGCTCGTAGCCCGGTTCCGCAAAGCTGCCGGAGCGGAATAAAGAGGATTCCATACAAACATGCAAACCATTGCATACCAATAAGATAGAGTCGGCTAAAAAATCTACTGAGAATGAAAAATCAATCTCTTGAGATTGAAAAATCGTTCTGCTCCGATTGATTTTCCATTCGGAGCAGAACGAAACGACAACTTCAGCAAAACGGAAAAAGGGACTGTACGGCACAGTGTTTAAAACTTAAAGGATTCTTACAAATGAAGATAGAGATAGACCAAGGGTCGGGCTTGTGCTTCGGCGTGACCCGCGCCATCAACAAGGCGGAAGAAGAGCTGGCACGGGGAGCCACGCTCTATTGTCTGGGCGACATCGTGCACAACGGCAAGGAATGCGACCGTCTGAAAAAACTCGGCCTCATCACCATCGACCACGCCACGTTCTCGACCTTGCATCACGCCAAAGTGCTCTTGCGTGCCCACGGTGAGCCTCCGGCCACGTACGGGCAAGCCGAAACCAACGGGATTGAAATCATAGACGCGACCTGCCCTGTGGTACTTCACTTACAGGAACGCATCAAAAAGGAATACCAGGAGGGGGGCACGGAAAGCAAACAAATCGTCATCTACGGAAAGAACGGCCATGCCGAGGTGCTCGGTCTCGTGGGACAGACCGACGGCAAGGCCATCGTCATCGAATCTCCGGAAGAAGTGGACAAACTGGATTTCAACCGGGACATTTGCCTGTATTCGCAAACCACCAAACCGTTGGAGGGTTTCCGGAAAATCGTGGAATACATCGGCGCGCACATCTCTCCCACAGCCACCTTCCGTTACTACGACACCATTTGCCGCCAAGTGGCTAACCGCATGCCGCACATCCGCGATTTCGCCACGCGCCACGATGTGATTCTTTTCGTGTGCGGCAAAAAAAGTTCCAATGGAAAAGTCTTGTACGACGAATGCCGGAGCGTGAACCCACGCTCGTATCTGGTGGACGCCGCGTCGGAAATCGATTTCGCCTGGTTGGAGGACTGCCGTTCGGTAGGCATCTGCGGGGCCACGTCCACTCCGAAGTGGCTGATGGAGGAATGCGCCGAAGCCATCCGGAAGCGGATGCAACCGTAAACACACAGGACGGGGCTTCCTGTCCAGAAGAGAACCAGCCGGGACGGATGTCACACATCCGTCCCGGCTGGTTCTTACGCGCCACCTCCGCTCACCGGAGCGAGGCGAAATATTCATCGAGCAACTGTTTGGCTGCCACGAAAGAGGTTTGCCGTCCCGACAACACCATGGCTTCGGCTTCAGCCAGACGGGATACAATTTGTTCGTTCTGGAAAAAACTGTTGCGCAACTGCTCGTTGATGGTCTCATACATCCAGTATTTGGACTGCTCGTTGCGCCGGTGTTCGAAATATCCGTTCCCTTTCACAAAATCCATATAACGGTACACCATGTCCCAAATCTCCTTCACGCCCAAATTGTAAAAGCCGGAATAGGTCAGCACTTGTGGCGTCCATCCGCTTTCTGGGGCTGGGAACAGGTGCAACGCATTGCGGAACTGTGTAGCGGCCAACTGGCACTTGTCCACGTTGTTCCCGTCGCATTTGTTGATGACGATGCCGTCGGCCATCTCCATGATACCGCGTTTGATGCCTTGCAACTCATCTCCCGTACCGGCCAACTGGATGAGCAGGAAGAAGTCTACCATGGAATGACAGGCCGTTTCGCTCTGTCCCACACCCACCGTCTCCACGAAAATCTTGTCGAAACCGGCAGCCTCGCATAGGATGATCGTCTCACGCGTCTTGCGGGCTACGCCGCCTAACGAACCGGCCGAGGGACTGGGACGGATAAAAGAGTCGGGATGCACGGCCAGTTTCTCCATACGGGTCTTGTCGCCCAAAATACTCCCTTTGCTCCGCTCGCTGCTCGGGTCGATGGCCAGCACGGCCAATTTGCCTCCGTACTCCTGCAACACATGGATGCCGAATACGTCAATGCTTGTACTTTTCCCGGCACCGGGCACCCCGCTGATGCCCACGCGAATGGAACGCCCGGCATGGGGCAGGCATTTTTCTATCACTTCCTGCGCCACGGCCTGATGGGCGGGGTTCGTACTTTCTACCAACGTCACGGCCCGTCCGAGTATCGTCACGTCCCCTTTCAGGATGCCTTCCACATAATCCCCTGCCGACATCTGCCGATGCCGGTACCGGCCGCGCCTCAGGTACGGGTTCACAATCGAAGGTTGGGCTACGCCGCTGTTCACGGTCAGTCCCTTATATTCCGCACTGTTCTCAGGATGTTCCATAGCCGTCATCTTTATTGCTTCACGTTTACGGTAATAATCTCTTTCGAGCGGGCAGGGTCGTTCGTAATCAACAACACGCGCGGGCTGCTCTTCACTTTATTCAGATATTTAGCCAACACCTTGACTTTCAGCTTCGCCGTCTCGCCCGGCTCGATATTCCGGTCGCTCAACCCCACAGCCAAAGCTTTATTGAAGACTTGCAAAGTCCGGATTTCGAGCGTACGCTTGCCCTTATTGCTCACAAGGACTGTCATCGACTTCTTACGCTTGCGTCCCAGTTCGCCCATGTCCAATGTGTCGGCGGAAAGCTCCATGTGAGGTGCCTGTTCCCTGTCTTTCGCCGACAAAGACGAAAAGTCGGGCAACAACACGGAAGAAACCGTAATCTCATTGTCTTCCGACACCTTGTCGCCCACCTTACGGGCCAAGTAGATGGAAGTCTGCGTCAACCCCATCTGGTGCAACTTCTCACTGTCCAACGTGAGCATGATCTTACCGATACGCCCGCCACTCAACGTCTCCGGGAAATACTGTGCCGAAAGATAAGGCGGCAAGTGCATCAGATAAGGCTTGTAACTCTTCCGCCCCATATTGACGATTTGCAGTTCCACCATCGGATGATCTCCGCGATTCACATTGTCAAATTCTATATTATTGATATTCAATCGCACATTCCCCAAATCGATGGGAAAAGAACCTGAATAGTCGGACAGCTTAGACACCACGCGCCCTTGTATATGCAAATAAACCGGCTCGTCCGAAGCATTGGTGTACACCCCAAGGTCTTTCTGGAAAACGCCCAGCATCTTGGCGTCATATATCGCTGTGATCGTACCTTCCGCTCCGGGGGCTATCAGCTCGTGCGTCCAGTCTACGGCCGTACAGCCGCATGAAGGGATGACTTCCGTGATACTCAACGGGTCAGTCCCCGTGTTGCGCAACGTAAAGTTTACTTTAGAAGGCAGTTGAAACATAATCTCACCCATGTTGGCCACATCGCGGTCTACGGCAAGCCGGGGTTGTGCCCACACAACTCCCGCCAGTATCATTCCCCAAACGCTCAGGAAGGTTCTTTTTACAGACATATTCGTACTTTCATTTTGAGACAAAGATAAGAAAAACGGCCCCATCCCACAAGGAAGGAACCGTTTTTTTCAAGGTTTCACCGGAGCTAACGTACGCAAGGCGGCTTCCATGCGGCGCACCAGGTCGCGTTTGTTCGTATCGGGCGAATAAATAAACCCTTCCGTCACCAACAAACGCCCCTGCGCAGAGTCGGGATATGCCAACGACACGAAAGGACCGCCGAGCGCCCCTTTGCGCATCTCCCACAGACCGCGCATCTCATATACCTGACGCCCGTCGGCCAACTGAACCGATCGCTGCACCACCAACGGTTCGCCGTTTTCACGTGTGGTGGTCATCCAGTTCTCGGGTGTCGAACCGGGAATATTCCGTTTCATGACCGAATCACGCAGTTCTACCCACCGTTTGGTCAACAACATGCTGCTGTCTGCTAACGGAAGACTGTAGCACACATAGTTCATGTCTTGTGTCTGACGGTCTGACGAAGCCCAGATAAACTGTTCCCCCTTTTTGACCTTAGCGATATCTGCCGGCACCTTCACCGTATAGCCGAAAAGTTCCCGCGACGCGTCGTCCACAATCTTGCTGTACTTTTTCTTCAAACGCGCTGCTTCCCACTGCATTTCCGAAGCAAGGAACAAATCGGTTATCTGCTCCCGATGGGTCATCAGAAAATGGTTGAGCGAAGCCACGTCCCGCGCCTTGATGTTCACATAAGTCTGCGGCACGGCTTTCACATTATACGCCACTCCCATTTCCACTCCATCAGCTTGAGGGTCCTCACGTACTTCGATGATATTGCGCATCGTGGAGTATTGCCCCGAATAATTTTCCGGAAAGATCCGTATCATCCGGAACATGGGTTCATGTTGCGACAAACCGGGCACACTGCCTTTCAACACATCTTCCAACGAGTCACGGGCGCTCGTTTTCCAAAGCGAAGCATCTACAATCAACAACAACTCTCCGGGCAGTCCCTTGGACGGCCCCAACGGAGCTTTCTTTTCGCCACCGCCACAGGCGAAACACATACACGCCAGGCAAAGGGCTAAAATTCCTTGCCTCCAAAAACTTTTCTTCTTCATATTCATTTTATTTTAGGCGAGACACAAACGCGAATCCAATCCCGCAAATGACACAATCTGTTTCCATAACCACCCTGCGAATCACTCACGAGCAGCCATGTACGCCGTCCGTCGGCCAGACGACTTCCTTCGCACAGCCCTTCGTAATTGGCCAGTTTCGGCCTGACCAGACGCATGCGGGTGGAAAAAGCCGCAACCGGTTCCTTTTTCAAAGCGTAGCCGGACAACCGTTCCGACGGGGTATTTTCCGGAAGTGCCGTTCCGGAACCGGGTACTACCTCATAAATCTTCATATCGGTACGGGCTTTCAACCGCCTCTTCGGGACATTGAATTCCCGTTCCATCACCCACAAGCGTCCGCCTTCCTGCGGCCAGATCGCGACCACCCCGAAAGCATACTGTTTTCCTTTGGCCTCCGATTCGGGCATGTCCAACGGATAAACATACGACGCACGCGGCAGCCCGTCACGCCCGAAGCTCTGCAAACGAAGGCAAACGCCATGTCCTGCACCGGATTCCGCTACCCTGCCGTCGGCTTTCAAAGCATTCTCGGTCACGGTCCAGAAAAGTCCGGACGCACGGTCGTAACCCAAAGCCTCGAAACCATAATTCGGCGTAATGGCCGACCGCCCCAATGCCGGAGGAACAGCCAGTTCGCGGTGTACCGATGTGCCATCCATCCGATAGGCCACAATACGTTGGTCGGCTTCTCCGCTTACCCACACCAAAGAATCTTCCGGCACGAAAGCCACACCCTCCGCATCCCTACCGCTTTTCAATGCGGAATCCGTTCCACGGAATCCTTCATTCACCACCTCAGTCACCTGTCCCGTCCGCTCATCCTGCCGGATACGGAACACAAAGAATCCGTCTTGTACCTCCTTGTCGCTCACCACGGCATAGCGCCCGTCTCCTATCGGCGTTATCCCACTGTAATTCCCCGGCGGAATGTTCCACTGTCCCAAATCTTTCGGTTTCAAGAGTTCCACTTGCTGAGCTTCCGCATATCCTGCGGAGAGCCACAGCATCCCCATACCGAGTGTTATATTCAATATATACTTCATTCGCTCACCTCCAATACCGTTCCTGCCCCGTATGCAGTGAACTCGGGTGCATACACCCCGTTCAACTTCACTGCACCGAGGGCATAGCGTCCGGCACGCTCCACGTAGCATTCCGCCTCTATCACGTAAGTTCCTTTGGGCAAACGCTCGAAAAAGTAGTTCGTCGAAGCATCCTTCACCTCCTTATAATACCCCAAACCATTACGGTATTCATAGCCCGAACGGGATTCCACAGGTTCCAGACAAGCCGCGCGTCCCGCCTTCAGACGGACGTACTCATAGTCGCGATCGGACGTGAGCACGTAACGGAGCGTCACACGGTCGCCCACCCGGGGATGCTCATTGTCCACTTCTTGACGGATGCGAAGACCCGAAGCGGACGATTCCACCTCATCCAAAGGCAACTGAAAACAAGCATACGCGGCCCCCCACGACGAAGGACGTTCTTCTGTCTTCGTCACAGCCAAAGCACCAGCTCCTTTCTTCAGGTCGTCTCCTCCTACAGATACCGATACCGCGCCTAAACCGACCCAATCTCCCACCGAAGATACTGCATGAGCCAGTTCCTTCCCTTGCGGAGAAAGTAAGCGAATGGCATCATACGCACGGAACGTCAAACCTTCCGGCTGTCCTTGCAACAAGGCATAAATGGCATCCACACTACCCGTAGAAGTTCCCCAATCCTGCAAACACTTCTGAGCCAGCAGCCAACGGCAAAGCCCTTCTGTAACACGACTGTCCGGAAATTCCTCTGCGAGAAAAGCCTCCATCAGCATCGTATGGACGGCTATCTTCCGCGCCGAACCGTAAAAGCCGTTAGACGGATATTCGAGGTGCAATCCTTCGGCATCATCCACCAGATGTTCGCGAAGGGAAGTCATCAACAACTCGGCCTCTTCGGCCTTCCCCATACGCTGAAAGACTACGGCCGCCTCAGCCATCTCCGGCAAAGACATACGTTCCTCATCGCCCATCAGCCGCTTTTTATTAGAAGAAGCCGCCGCCGGAAGACATTCCAAAAGACGCTCTCTCATGTAATCCATATCTTTCCGAGAGGATGACGTCAACCATCCCTCCGGACAAAGCGTGGCCAGATACAGATAATCCAGCCAACGAGAACAGCCGTATGCATATACCTTGTGTACACGCAGGTTCTCTTTATCCCGTTGTACGTCTTCATGCGCCCGACCGAATAAATATTCCATCATTTGCCGTACGTCCACATGCTCCGTCAGGACACTATCGTTTTCTATGCCGGATGTGCTGCGCAACAGCGCACGTGCCACTCCGTAAGTCATATACATACTACCGGACATCCCGTTGAACCAACCGAAAGAACCGTCTTCCCGCTGTAGTTTGCCCAAACTCTCTGCAAATTGGCGGCGCAAATCACGCTGTCGGTTACGGTCAAAAAGTTGCTGTAATTCCTGCATGAGCCGTGTTTCCCTCTTCGCACCTATCATCCAAGGAGTTTCGTCCGACACGACACCGGCCGGTTCTTCCGGCATGGAAAGAGAACCTTCCAATTCTTCGCCGCTTTCATACAGCCACAAGTCAACAGCATTCTTCAACTGCGGATAAAGCGAAGACAAACGAGTGGAAAGAGTGGAAGCATAATAGGCAGCACTTAAAGTCTGCGCATCGTCTGTCGAAGGTTCCAGCACCGAAGGTAGTGCCGTGACGGCATACCACAAAGGATTGGCCGTATATTCCACTGTCAAGTTGCGCCGTGACGCATCCGAATGATGGTTTTGGAACAAACCATCGAGATGGATGACCGTATCTCCTGCGTGTGACACTACGAAAGGCAAGGTCTGTGTCAGCCACTCCTTGTCTTCCAAGACCGGAAGATAGCGTTGTTCTCCGTCGCTATGGCTGTCCGCTTCGAACAAAACTCGACAAGCCGACAGCGTCACGCCCTCCACGGGTACGTAAGTAAAAGTCACCACCGTATCAGCGGAGGCTGCCACCTCCAGCTTACGTGTCTTCTTCCACAATGTTTTCTCTGTAGCCGGGTCGAACACCTCCATCGTCACTTTGCCCTTGATAGTCTTTTGCGTCAGGTTATAAAGCGAGGCAGAAAGCGCGGCATGGTCTCCCATCCTTACGAAACGGGGCAAGTCAAGCCGGGCCATCACGTCCTTGGATGCCACCGCCTCGTCCGTAAACGTACCCGTCATCATATCTTCCGTATGAGCCAAAGCCATGAATTTCCATGTCGTCAGACTTTCCGGCAAGGTGAAACGTATCGTCACCTCTCCGTTCTCATCGGCCATCAAACGAGGATAAAAGAAAGCCGTCTCGTTCAGATTCCTACGGATCGGGATGCGCATTTCATCGTCTTCATCCTTCCCTTGTCCCTCAGACGGCATGAAACTTCCATCCTCCACACGGGCGGAACGCATCAAAGGGGCAGGACGAGGACTTTCTTCCAAACAATTATAAATTTGGGATTCCCGTTTCGTAATTCCCTGTACATCTTCCATCGCTTTTCTCCAATTCAGGAAATTTGCCCCAAAAGTATCGAAACACAGATTCTTGACGGTTGGAATTTCTACCTTTTTCCGGGTATCCAAAGAAAAATAATTCCCGTCGTAATCATTAAAACTATAATATACCCATGACCCGCAATACTTATAAGGCACACTCCATTGATGCGGGAACTTACCCTCAAGAGACGCATCATAAAGTGTTGCCATCACTTGTGCGGATGCCGGTCGCCCGTCTGTGGTCACCACACGTAACTTCCAAGTTTCCTCCGTTCCCGGCTGTAAACCGTCACGGAAAGAAGTCCATTCCATACGCAACTGCTTTGACGGACGCCCGGCCTTCAAAGTTTGTCTATGCTTATACATGCTTCCGTCCTTGACGAAATAGAACACGGCTTCCATGACATCCCCATAGTCCAAGGCTTGCGGATAGGAAAACGTCAAGATAGTATCACTGATTGTATAAAGCGTATCAGCCAGAACCCGATCCTTATAAAGTAAGGTGTAAAACAAAGTCACGTCCTTTCCGGCACTCCCCACTTCAATCCGTCCGGGACATCCCGGGGCTATCGTATCCTCCACACAATCAAACCAATCCAAACTTCCATTTATCGGCCGCGTGTTCGTAGAGTCCAACAATACAAAATCCCGGGCACGCGCCCTCACGGTATCTTCCCCGGCCACGGCCTCCATCTGCAATCTATACTCTCCGGATGCCAAGTCCCTCACGTCCGTCAAAGTCACCGGTACATTGGCTTGTATAGGACGCTCCATCCAAACCGTATCCAACCGCCCTTCCGGTCCATAACGGAAAAGATGATAAAATACCCGGGCCGTACGTGGGTGCTCCCCACCGTTAATTTCACGCAAGCCGACTTTAACGGAAGGCAATCTGTCACGATGCCAATAATATGACCCAACAGAAAAACCTATTTGCATTTCGGTCGGTCCTGTGGGAACGTTTTTCGTAATGTTCTGTGTCTGGCCGTTCCTATCCGTCACGTATACATCCACAATCCTGTAACTTCCCCTTCCGGTCCGCCTACCCTCCCTATTAAGAGGCAAAGGCAGTACAAAACATCCCTCCGCATCCGTATATACCGTATCCAACGCAACCGGTTCTTTCTCGCTATAAGTCTGGGAATATACCCAATTCCTCGATGACGAAGTTGCCGTGACCCGGGCATCACGAACCGGAACTCCCATAAAATTCCGAGCTTTCCCCATCAGGAACACGGTATCCCCGAGTTCCTTTCTTTTATCCAACTTGACCTCGAAAGCAGGACGTTTGTATTCTTCCACATTGAAATAACATAAATCATATATCCCGGTAATGTAATAGCGTCCGGCCCGGCAAGACCGAGGTAAGACAAACTCCGTAGCCACTGTCCCCATTTCATCGCTCACCACTTCTTTCGTTGCCCACGTCTTACCCCGAGAATCCTTCAGCCTGAGTTCGAACTTCCGCCGGGGCAGCACCCGTTCTTCACCGCCACCCATTATCATGCAAAGTCCTCCGACATATACGGTCTGTCCGGGGCGATATACCTCTCGGTCCGTATACAACGCGCCGTCCTCTTCCGGTTGGCATCTATCGTTGTACCTATATTCCCAACCACATTCTTCTGCAAAAAGATAACGGTCTTCCCCCTTGGCCACATGAAGTTTCATCTCGTCCAAAGAACGCTTTTCCTTCACCGGAAAACGGATTACAAACGCACCGTCCGCAGCCGTCACACCCCGGGCTGTCAAACTGTCACGGACATACACCTCTACCTCTGCGTCCTCCACCGGCTTACCTGTCGTCTCGTCCATCACACGGCACTGCAAGCAACTGTCCGGCCAACCCAATGTCACGACCCGAAAACGAGTCACACAAATGGGATACAGCAGTCCCTCTTCCATTCCGGGCGTACCCTCCGGCCGCATACAAACCACATACAATCCCAGCCCGGGAGTTTCGACTTCCAGCGTATCCTTCAAATCTTCCCAAGGTTGGCCCTCCTTCAGTTTCACCTGTACGGATTTCACCAGACGACCGTTCCCCTTCACAAAATCCGCCAACATCTTACGTTCCTTCCATACATCAAGAGAGTCCTTCCGTACGGTTTCCGGCATCCTGAACCATTGTAAAGCGACAGTTTCCGTATTGCGATAATTAACCGTCCAACGATATGTCTTTCCGGGATACAGAATGTCACGCTTTGAAATGCTGACATAAGGAGCCTGCAAGGCATCCTTTCGTTCCCGCAACTTCTTGGCACGAGGATACGAAGCATATTTCTTCCAACCCTCTTCCGCCCATTCTATCTTCCGCTTGGCCGTGACACTCCAATCCATCCATTGCAAATAAACTTCGGCTGCCAAAGGCAAATCACCGAAACGATAGAGCAACCGACAATAGTCTCCATATCCCCTTTCGTCCAACTCCTTCCGTTCCCTTTCTTCCGAACTTGCTTCCCAAACAAACCGGTTGGTCTCCCCTACCATTTCATCGGACGACTGAGCCAAAGAGTCGAGTAACACCAGAAGCTCCGCTTCCCTGTTTCTCCGGCTACGATACTCTTGCAGCATCTTCGCACAATACCCGGCCACAGCCTCACGGTCTTCTTTCGCTTTGTAGTCCTTCCGTGCCATTACAGCCCGTCGCCCGATGACGTTCAGCAGATCACCTCCGAAATAGGCAGCATGTTCCCCTTGCTCGATGAAAGGCAAATAGTCGGCAGCTTTCACCTCGGCCAACAAATCCGGATGAGACAGCGATAAGTCGAAGTTCGCATCCGAAGCATCTTTCCATTCTCCACTTGCCCATTCACGCATTCTTTCCGGTCCCTTGACTTTTTTAAGCCATATACTCCGGTTGCGACCTGCATTGTCCTTATACAAACCGGCCAATACGGAGGCCCACACCGCCCGCCGTACTTCATCCCGGGCGTCTCGTTTCAATTTCTCCAAACGCACTATGTCGGCATAAAAACTGTCCGGGACGATACACTGACGGAGTTTGCAGCCATATATCAAAACTGCCATCTGCTGCCCCTCCTTATGCTCTTTTTCAGCTTTCACACCGATTTGCTCCACGACTTCATAAGCAGATTTTGTCAGCCCCTGCCGTTCAAACTGTCGCACTTGCTTCCATAAGGCATCATAGTCGGCCGTACGCCCCACCATGATACCACACAGACACAAGCTCCACAATACGCAGAAAAAAGATTTCACTCCCGCCATTTGCATTATCTATCATTTACAAAGTTAGAAACAAGACGCTATAAGAAGCATGTTTATGGCTGTACCTCCAATACCGTTCCTGCCCCGTATGCACTGAACTCGGGTGCATACACCCCGTTCAATTTCACGGCACCGAGGGCATAGCGTCCGGCACGCTCCACGTAGCATTCCGCCTCTATCACGTAAGTTCCCTTGGGCAAACGCTCGAAGAAATAGTTCGTCGAAGCGTCCTTCACCTCTTTATAATATCCCAAACCATTGCGGTATTCATAGCCCGAACGGGATTCCACAGGTTCCAGACAAGCCGCGCGTCCCGCCTTCAGACGGACGTACTCATAGTCGCGGTCGGACGTGAGCACGTAACGGAGCCTCACGCGGTCGCCCACACGGGGATGTTCATTGTCCACTTCTTGACGGATGCGAAGACCCGAAGCGGAACTACCGACCTCGGACAGCGGCAAACGGTATTGCGCATACACCGCACCCCAAGCGGACGGACGGTCTTCCGCCTTTTCCACTTTCAACAAACCGGCACCTTTCGACAGCTCGCTGCCTTCCACCGTAGCCGTCACCGTACCCAAACCGGCCAACTTGCTTTCCGAAGATTTCAATACGGCCAGTTCTTCACCCTTGGGACTTTCCAACCGAACCACATCATTCGAGCGCAAAACCAAATCCCGTTTTTGCCCTTGCATCAAGGCATACACGGCATCCATGCTACTCGTGGTAGTCCCCCAGGCCTGCAAACGCTTCTGCGACAACAGCCAGCGGCAAAGTCCCTCTTGTTCCTTTTCATCCGCGTTTCCCGGAACAGACAATGCTTCCATCAACAATGTATGCACCGCAATCTTCCGATCGGAACCCACAAAACCGTTCGACGGATATTCCAGATGCAGCCCTTCTGCCCCGTCCACTAAATGTTCACGCAAAGAACGTACCAGTCCGGCGGCGGCATCAGCCTTGCCCATATAGCGCAATACGATGACGGCCTGAGCGGTTTCAGTAAGAGAAAGCCTGTCACTATCCCCCGCCATCCGTCTTTTACCGTCAGCCTCTCTTCGTTCCACACAATCCAGAATACGGCTTTGCATATATCCCAAGTCCTTACGGACAGAAGCATCAAACCATGTCACGTCGCTCAGGCTTGCCAAATAGAGGTAATCCAACCAATAAGAACCTCCGTACGCATGGATTTTATGCTCCCGCAGGCTTTCCTTATCCGTGATAATTTCTTCGTGTGCCTTGCCCATCAAATACACCATCATCTTCTTCACGTCCACATACTGTGTCAAGAGGCTGTCTGTCTTTACGCCCGCCCCGCTCCGGAGCAACAGACGGGCCACACGTCCTGTCAGCCATGCGTTGCCGGACATCCCTTCGAACCAACCGAAGGATCCATCACCACGCTGCAACTTGCCCAAAGCCTCGGCAAACCGATGGCGCAAATCAGCCTGACGGTTAGCATCGAACAACTGTTGCAAAGCCGTCAACCGCTGTGTCTCCATCTCGGCATCGGCCACCCAAGGTGTCTCTTCCAACACGATGCTGGTCAGGTCTTCCCCACCAGACAAGGGACTTTTGAGTGCTTCACCCGCCTCGCGTTGCCAAAGTTCTACCGCCGTTTTTACCTGCGGATACCGTATGGCCAACGTGGAGGAAAGCGTAGAAGCATAATAGGCCGCACCCAATGAAAGCACGTCGTCCGTCCGTGGCTCCAGCACGGAAGGCAGGGCCTGCACGGCATACCACAAGGGATTGGCCGTATATTCCACCGTCAGACGACGGTGCTCCGCCTCAGGATGGTTGTCTTGGAACAAACCACCGAGCCGTATCACCGTATCCCCCTCGTGCGATACCACGAAAGGCTGCGTCTGCGTCAGCCATTCCTTGTCCTCCAAAATGGGGAGATAACGCTGTTCCCCGTCGGTATGCTCCCCGGCTTCGAAGATTATACGGCAAGCCGGTAAGGACACAGTGCCTGAAGGCGTGTAAGCAAAAGACACCACCGTATCCGATTCCGCCTCCATCTCCACCTTCACCGTCTCTTTCCAAAGGCTCTCGCCCGTAGCCGGGTCGAACACTTCCATCACGGCCTTGCCTTCCAACGTTTTCTCTGTCAAGTTGAACAACGTAGCCGAAAGCGTGACACGATCGCCCATCCGAACGAAACGCGGCAGGCTGAGTTGGGCCATCACCTCCTTGGCGGCCACCACCTCGTCCGTCAACAAGCCCGCCATCATGTCTTTCGTATGAGCCAAAGCCATGAACTTCCACGTTGTCAGGCTTTCGGGCAAAGTGAAGCGCAAGGTCACCACGCCGCTCGTATCAGCCATCAAACGAGGATAGAAAAAGGCTGTTTCATTCAGATTCTCACGGACGGCCACGCCCGGAGCCTTATCCATTTCCGCCTTTGCGGCACCTTCCACCAAAGCTTGCTCCTCTTCCATGGGGGATTTCAAAGCCATGTATTCAGGCGCACCGACCGCAGGCGCGGCTTTCTGCTTCCCAAACTTCATTTCCACCCCGGCTATCCTACCGCTGCGCGGTGCCGCACCCACTGCCAGACTATTGTCCGTAATCATGAGCACCTCTTCCACGGTGCGCAAGCCGCCCCACGCCATCGTCATCGGATTGAAATAGTCGAACCGCAGGGGCTTGACGGATTCACGCCGCACCGAAGCATGGTAGGACATATTGTCTCCGCCATACAACCAAAACTTGTTTATATCCACACGAGGCAAAGAGAGCGGAACATAATGGGAAAAATTCCACGCATGCGGCTGTATGCCGTCCAACGAGGCATCGTAAAGCGTGGCCATCAACTGTGCCGGGGCGGGCAGGCCATCGGGCCGGGTGATGCGGAGGTTCCAAGTCTCTTCGCTTCCCGGCAGCAAGCGGTCGCGGAAAGAAGTCCACGAGAGGCGTAACCTACGGTCGGGCTGTTTACGAATGAGATGCTGGCTTTGGCCGTAATACTGTCCGTCTTTGACAAAATAGAATATCGCCTGAAGGCCGTCTGCCCCGGCAGGCACCTCAGGATACTCGAAATGCAGGATGGAATCCGAGAAATGGAAAACTTTCTCATCCAAAATGCGGTCTTCGCAGAACAGCATATAGAAAAGCGACACACTGTCGGCGCCGCTGCCCACCATCAGACGGGCGGGACGACCGGCAGAGACCGTATCGTCTATACAATAATAGAAAAACTTTTCGCCGCCTCCGGGATGCCGGTCGGACAAACTGAAAAGCACGAAAGGATGGGCATATTCAAGCGTATCAGACTCCGTCACAGCACGCAATTGCATCTCGTAACTGCCGGACGGAAGTTCGGACAATTCCGACAAGCGTACCGGCTTATTGGCAGGGAAGGCAAAGCCGGAAAGCACCTTTTCCACCTGTTTCCCATCTTGCATCCGGTAGATTTCACCCGTCACTTCCACCCTGCCCTTGAATTCGGCGCCGGCATTCGTTTGCACCACAGCCTTGAGAGCGGGTAAACTGTCTTTCGTCCAATATGTACCGGCCTCCAACGTAAGCCGCAAGCTTTCCTCGTTCAAAGGGAAGGACGTTTTAGCCGTCTGTGTCTCACCGGACGCGCCCATGACCGACACATCCACGAACTGCCGGACACCATACCTTGGCCCACGCCTCCCGGCCTCACGTACCGGGACACGCAACGTGAAGCGTCCGTCTTCACCGGTATAAACCGTGTCGAGCGGAATTTCCTCTCCCTCCCGGTTCACCCTGTAGAACCAACTGCCCACAGCGGAAACGGCCATCACGCGAGCCTGCCGGAGCGGAACCCCGTTATACCCCATGGCCGTACCGGCCAAGCACAAAGTGTCGCCTGCCCGGTAATGCTCCGTAATCCCATCTAGACGGACTTCAAAGGTCGGCCGTTTGTATTCCTCCACCGTAAAGCCTACGCTGTTGTTCCCCGTACGCACGGCATAACGCCCCGAAAGCCCTTTCACCGGTAAGGCAAATGTGGCAGAAAACGTTCCCCATTCGTCACTTTCCACCGTCTGTTCAGCTACGGTCTTTCCGTTCGGGTCACGCAAGGCCAGTGCCACCTTGCGCCCTCCTGCGGCCTGTTCCCTGTCATTCTTCCGGTCCCAACACAAGCCCCCGATGTAAACCGTCTGGCCGGGGCGGTACACGGCGCGGTCGGTGTAAAGTCGTTCCTCACCGTGCGTTCCGTCATCCGTCCGGTAAGGCTGCCGGAAGGTGCAACTATGTTCATATTTATAACGGTCGTCTCCTTTCCTCACTTTTATGGAAAGGCTGTAACGGTCGGCATGTTTTTTCCTGTAATCCGCGAAGTTCCATCTGGCCTTTCCCTCGGCATCTGTCTGCGTGGAGTAAACCACGTCCTTTGCGGCACACCACTCCACGGTGGCGGACGGCACGGGAGCACCAGTTTGCGCATCGACTACCGTGCAGAGGTTCGTGCTGTCCGGCAAGTCCCCGGCCACCACCTCGAAACGCGAAGCGCGGAGAGAAGCCACCATCTTGCCGTCGGATGAAGCCACACCGTCGGCCTTCCCGACCACCACAAAGTAGCCCACGCCGGGACAGGCCAACCGGAAAGTATCCTCCACCTGCCGGAAAGCCGGTTGTGCCTGCCAGTCCAAACGATCCGTTTTCCTCAACACCCCGTATTTCCGCACATAGGCAGCCTCATCTTTCCGATACTCCGCCCTCCGCGCCTCCGCTTCGGGATAGCCGTCGGGAAGCTGATACCAACTCAACGACATGCCTGCCACGTTGCGATGCTCCACGACATACTCGTTCGGGATGCCGGGATAAACCTCCGCAGGAAAGCGGAGGAAAACAGAGGGAGCTTCCAACTGCCGTTTCCGGTTCAGCAATTCCTTGGCACGTGGATATGCCTTATATTTCGCGTATCCTTCCTCAGCCCAAGCCACCTTCGTGCCCGGCGTGACCTCCAAATCCAACATGCCCAAATACACTTCGGCCGACAAAGGCAAATCGCCGAAACGGGAAAGCAACCGTTCGTAAGCTTTATAAGCCGGTGATTGCAACACCACGCGCTCAGTTTCCTCGGGAGACAAGCCGTCGGTTTGCCCCGCCAGTTCCGCATCGCCCCGCCCGATGGCAAATGCAACGGAATCGACGGACACGAGCAATTCCGCCTCACGGTTTCCCCGGGCGCGATAAACGGCCAACATCCGGGCATAAACCGTATCGAGCGCATACGAGCCTTCGCCCTTGTTCGCCCTCGCCTGCACGGCCCGCCGTCCGATGACATTCAGCAAATCCCTGCCGAAGTAACCGGCATCCTTCCCTTTTTCCACAAAAGGCATGTAGTCGGCGGCTTTGGCTGCTGCCAACAAGTCCGGACGGGTCATGGACAGCAGGTAATTCTCCGACGAGACCTTCATGAACTGTTCCCACGACCACTCGCGGATGCTGTCGGGATGAGCGTCCGTCCGGTCGCTGTAATTCCGGTTACGGTTGGCATTGTCTTCATACAATTCTCCCAACACGGAGGCCAGCACCGCCCGTTGAACCTCGTCGGCAGTCTGCCGTTTGAGCCGTTCCAATTTCATGATGTCGGAATAAAAACTGTCGGGTACGATGTCCTGACGGAGCTTGCAACCGTAGAGCAAAGCTGCCATCTGCTGACCTTTTTGCCGCTCTTTGTCCGCCTTGGTAGCTATCTGTCCCACTACCTTATAAGCTGATTTCGGTAAATCTTGTCTTTCATATTTTTCCACTTGTTTCCATAAATCATCGAAACTCGCAGCCGGGCACCCTGTTCCGAAACAAAGGAACATCGCGCATATACTCCATAAGATTTTTTGCTTCATAGTTATTTCTTTTGGTTTTTAGTACTGATTTATGCAAATAACGGCATTCTTCTTGAGAAATGAAACTATTCAACGTTATAATATTCTAAAAACCGTACATCACAGACCGACCGGGTTTCCAGTTCACCCGTACCCAAAGCCCAAAAAACAGAAAAGCCACGACAAAACAACAAGTGAGGAGAGCGTAAAATCGTTCTGCGCCAAACGAAAAATCAGTCTCAAGCGATTGATTTTTCGTTTGGCGCAGATTGATTTGCGAATCTAAGGAGAACTTTTTAGAGCATTCAACAGACTAAAACACAGTGATTTACGAATACGAACCAAAGCGGTAAGAAATCTCCACAACGCCATGCGGCCATCCGTCCGTGGCATGCCTCCCATTATCTCCCAAACATACCATGGCCTTCATGGAAAAAGGGAACGCACGTCGTGGCGCACTGCATAATTCGCTCACGCTCGGCAGACTCCGAGCAAGCTCGGTCTGCACTCGCTTACTCGCGAATTTCCCTTTCCCTATTCAAGATTCCGCTTATTTATGCCTTCTCCGGTATCCGGCGGAGCAATTCTTTCAGGAACGCCCAGAATTTGGCCACCGAAGGAATATGGCAACGCTCATCCGGCGTATGCGGCGAACGGAGCGTAGGACCGAAACTTACCAAGTCCATATCGGGATATACCTCCCCGATAAGACTGCACTCCAAACCGGCATGTACTACCTGCACCAATGCCTCTTCGCCGAACATTTCCTTATAGATTTCCACCATCTGTGCCGTAATCTGCGAATCGAAATTAGGCTGCCATGCCCCGTAACGGCCACTGAATTCCACCTTCATGCCCGCCATGTTGAAGCAACTTTCCAACATGGTTCCGATATAATCCATCATGCTCTCGCTCGAACTGCGTGCCAGAATCAGCACTTCCGCACGCTCCGGCGTCACGTTGACAATCGCCAGGTTGGACGAGGTCTCCACTATGTGCGGAATGGACGGGATGTAGCGAAGTACACCGTCATGACAAGCCATAATGGCATCCAACACGTTGTCCTGAATGTCTTCTGGCACTTGGGCAGCAGGCAAATCCACGCGCTCCATCGTCATCACGATGTTTTCTTCCACCCCGCGGTATTCTTCGGCAAACATTTCCGTACAATATTCCACCAGTCCCTGCAACTCATCGACATCATCGGCCGGTACCGTCACCACCGCTTCGCTCTCACGAGGTATGGCATTGCGCATATTGCCCCCCTTCCACGAAGCCAAACGCGCTTCGTTCTCACGAATGGCCATATTCAGGAACCGCGCCATCAGTTTGTTGGCATTGGCACGCCCCTCGCAAATCTCCAGACCGGAATGTCCGCCGCGCAGACCTTTGACCGTCACTCTAACCGCCACGTCAGCCGGATCTGCCTCCACGGCTTTATAGGAAATCGATGCCGTGACGTTCACCCCTCCGGCACTTCCTACCACAAATTCGCCCATCGTCTCGTTGTCGAAGTTCAGCAGGATGTCGCCCGTCAACGTGTCGGGCGCAAGATGGTTGACCCCGTACATGCAAGTTTCCTCGTCGGCTGTAATCAATGCCTCCAACGGGCCGTGCTCCAAGCTATCGTCTTCCATCACGGCCATAATGGCCGCCACCCCCATTCCGTCGTCCGAGCCCAAGGTCGTCCCCTTGGCTTTCACCCACTCACCGTCGATGTAGGTTTCGATGGGGTCGGTCTCAAAATTATGCCGGCTCTCCGCCGTCTTCTGCGGCACCATGTCCATGTGGGCTTGCATGACGGCTTTTTTGCGGTTCTCCATCCCCGGTGTGGCAGGCTTGCGCATGACGATGTTCTCACCCTTGTCCTTAAAAGCCTCTATACCGTGCGCAGCCGCCCAATCCAACAGGAATTGCTGCACTTTCTCCAAATGTCCAGACGGACGCGGAACGCGGGTCAACGCATGGAAATTCTTCCATACGATCTGCGGTTCCAAGTTCTTAATCTCGTTCATAACAACCTATATTATGGTTCAACAATCCAATTTATTCCGTTCCGTCCTCCCCTCCGGCCAAGCACCTCCGGCGGGTAAAGGCCAATGCCCCCGCAGCATAGAGCCCGAGCAAGATGACGAGTAGGGTTTGCAACGTATGTACGATGAGCACGAACACGACAGCGTCCGACTCGCATACGCCGTAGAGCACCAAAATGGTCTTTACCGCGAAATGCCACGGTCCGGCACCGTTCGGCGTGGGTACCAAGACGGCAAACGTGCCGACCACGAAAGCAATCAAAGCCGCCGTAATCCCTAATCCCGAAGTATAGGAAAAACAATAAAAAGTCAAATAGAAATGCAGGAAATAGGAAGCCCATATCCCTAACGAATACATTATATATATAGGGACATGACGGACATTGCGCAAAGAAAGTACACCGTCCACCACATTGCGGAGCAGGTTACAGGTGTGGTTGAACCATGCCAACCGCTTGGCCAAAACGGCAAGAAAGACCAGCACGACCAACAAACAGGCCGCCGTGACCCAATAACCGGCTGCCGAGAAACGTCCGGCCAGTTCTTCAAAACTCACTCCCGTCTCGGCAAAGAATACCATAAACACCTTGACTTGCAGCAAGACGGTCAAAGCTGCCAATAACAACATCAGGAGGGAATCCACCATACGCTCGGTCACCACCGTCCCCAAGGACTTCGTAAAAGAAGTCCCGTCATATTTCTTCAGTACCCCGCAACGCAAGACCTCTCCCACCCGGGGCACCACAAGACTGGAGGCGTATGAAAGGAACACGGCATGCACGCACGAAGACAAACGCGGACGCTCGTCCAACGGTTCTAAGGCTTGCCGCCAACGGGCCGCCCGCAAGACTTGCGCCAACACGCCGAAAGGCATGGAAAGCCACATCCACGTCCAATTCATCCCGTCGTTCAACGCGTCCCACAGCCCGTTCCAGTCGAAATCACGGTACATCCACCACAAAATCAAGCCTCCCAACACCAAAGGAAAGGCTATTTTGAATAATTTGCTCACGCTCGGCAGATTCAGAGCAAGCTCTGTCTGCGCTCGCTTAATCGCAAATTTCAACGCATGACGAATGATCTTAGAAGTTTCCAATGCCGCCTATGTCTATTTTTTAATTACCTTTGTCCCTACAAAAATAAAACAAAAAAACAACAATGAAGACAGTCAAGCCCAAAAAGTTTCTCGGACAGCATTTTTTAAAAGACCTGAAAATCGCACAGGACATCGCCGATACGGTGGATGCCTGCCCCGGAATCCCGGTGCTCGAAGTGGGGCCGGGCATGGGTGTCATGACCCAGTTCCTCGTGCGCAAAGACCGCCCCCTCAAAGTGGTCGAGATTGATTTCGAATCCGTGGCCTATTTGCGCACCCACTATCCCCAACTGGAAGAAAACATCATAGAAGACGATTTCCTGAAAATGCATCTGGAACGGACGTTCGGCGGACAGCCGTTCGTGCTTACGGGCAACTACCCTTATAACATTTCCAGCCAGATATTCTTCAAGATGCTCGACTACAAGGACCTTATCCCTTGCTGTACGGGCATGATACAGAAAGAGGTGGCGGAACGCATCGCCGCCGGGCCGGGCAGCAAGACCTACGGCATTCTGAGCGTACTGCTCCAGGCCTGGTATAGCGTGGAATACCTGTTCACGGTACATGAACACGTATTCAACCCTCCCCCCAAGGTGAAGAGCGCGGTCATCCGCATGACACGCAACGCCACGACGGACTTAGGCTGCGACGAGCGGCTCTTCAAACAAGTGGTGAAAACCACATTCAACCAACGGCGCAAAGTGCTTCGCAACTCCATCCGCCCTGTGCTGGCCGATGCCGACCACAAGGCACAACAGGAAGGACGGCAGCCTAAAGACCACACCGAATTTCTCTCCGCCGAGATTTTCGGCCGCCGTCCGGAGCAATTATCCGTGGCCGAATTCGTCAATCTGACCAATGCCGTGGCCCGGGAAACTTCCGAAACGGCATAATCCGGGAAAAAGATAGAAAAAACGGCCTCAAAGCCGTTTTTTTATTTGTAACTTCAAGCGGTTTATCGTATCTTTGCACCGCAATTTATCACAGTGTTTATTTAAAATGGACGATTATCACGCGGAAAATATGAACTAAGTAGGACAGAGGTTTGCAAGGAGCTGCCTCCGTTCCGTTATAATTATGGAGGATTTTTATTCATGCGAACATACTGGAATACAAACCGCGGCCTGCGCACGCTCGAAAAGTGGGAACCCAACTGCTGGGTACAGGTTACTTGTCCGACTCAGGACGACATAGATTATCTGGAGAATACGCTCCACATTCCCGATTACTTCTTAATGGACATCGCCGATACCGACGAGCGTGCCCGCTATGAGTTCGACGACGGCTGGATACTCATCATCCTGCGTATCCCCTACGTGAAAGAAGTACGCTCGCGTACGCCTTATACGACCATTCCCCTCGGTATCATCCTGAACAAAGAGGTGTGTATCACCGTGTGCAATTTCGAGACGAACATGATGATAGACTTCGTAAGCTATCAGCAAAAACGCGGATTGGGATTCACCGACTCCGTAGACATGGTGTTCCGCCTGTTCCTTTCGTCTGCCGTGTGGTACCTGAAACGGCTGAAGCAAATCAACCTGCTCATCGAGAAAGCCAAGCAACACTTGGATCGTAACGTGGACAACGTGGATCTCATCAACTTGTCGCGCCTGCAAGACAGTCTGACTTATTTCATCACTTCCATCCGAGGCAATGAAACCCTGCTCTCCAAACTGAAGTTCAAACTTCCGGTGGACGAACTGGACGCCGACCTTATCGAGGATGTCAACATCGAGATGAGCCAGGCACGCGAGACGACATCCATCTATGCCAACATCCTCGACTCGACGATGGACACCTACGCCAACATCATCAACAACAACACGAGCGGCGTGATGAAGATGTTGACCTCCATCTCCATTATCCTCATGTTTCCCACGCTCATCGCCAGTTTACTCGGCATGAACCTGGTCAACGGCATGGAAAATTGGGCTTGGGGATTCCCGGTGGCTTTGATGCTTACCGTGGGCATTACCGTGGCATTCGTATGGTATTTTAAGCGAAAAACATGGATTTAAAGCCGGGCAAAGTAAAAAAACAGGAGATTTTTTAGGTTTCCACCGTTTTTTATACTTAATTTGTGCCGGATTAAATGAATAGTAAAACCGAATCAGATACTAAAACAAGTAACATGATGGACTCTCAAGAAACTCTCCAGACGGAAGAGAACGTAACAGAAAACGTAGCACCTGAAGTGAACGAAACGGAAAATCAAACGATAGAAGTGCCGCAAACACAGGAAGAAGTCGTTGCACGAGTGAAGGAACTGGCCGAAGCCGACGCTCCGGCCGAGAAACAGGAGTTGGACGCCCTGAAACAGGCTTTCTATAAAATACATAAGGCAAACGTGGCGGCAGCCCGTGCGCAATTCATCGAAAACGGAGGCGAGCCCGAAGCTTTCCTTCCGACACCGAATGTGCTCGAGGACGAATTCAAGGCAGCCATGAACGTCATCAAGCAAAAAAGAGCTGAATTGCAGGCTGAATTGGACCGGCAGAAAGAAGAGAACTTGCAGAAAAAGCAAGAGATTCTGGAACGGATCAAGGCATTGAGCGCTACGCCGGAGGAAGCCAACCAAGCCTACAAGGAGTTTAAAGAACTCCAGAACCAATGGAAGGAACTGACGCTCGTCCCGGCAGAAAAAGCCAACGAGCTGTGGAAAACCTACCAGTTGTACGTAGAGCAATATTACGACCAACTGAAGCTCAACAACGAATTCCGTGAATACGATTTCAAGAAGAACTTGGAAATCAAGACACGCCTTTGCGAGACTGCGGAGAAACTGAACGAAGAAGCCGATGTCATATCCGCTTTCCAACAGTTGCAAGCCTTGCATCAGGAATTCAAGGAAACGGGTCCCGTAGCGAAAGAATTGCGCGAAGAAATCTGGGCACGCTTCAAGGCTGCATCTACCGCCGTGAACAAACGTCATCAGCAATATTTCGAGGAACTGAAGCAGAAAGAAGAAGAAAACCTGGCACACAAGACCGCACTCTGCGAGAAAATAGAAGCCATCGACCTGACGGCCGTCAAGACGGCGGCTGCATGGGAGGCACAGACGCAGCAAATCATCGAGATGCAAAAGGAATGGCGTACCATTGGTTTCGCCCCTCAAAAGATGAACGTGAAGATTTTCGAGCGTTTCCGTGGCGCATGCGACCGGTTCTTCACGGAAAAGGCTGCATTCTTCAAACGCCTGAAAGAGGAACAGGCTCAAAACTTGGCCAAGAAAACGGAACTCTGCGAAAAAGCCGAGGCACTGAAGGACAGTACGGACTGGAAAGCCACGGCCGACAAGCTCATGCAGATACAAAAGGAATGGAAAACCATCGGTGCCGTTCCTAAAAAGCATTCCGAATCCCTTTGGCAACGTTTCATCGGTGCCTGCGACTACTTCTTCGAACAGAAGGGCAAGAACACGGCATCCCAACGTGGGGAGGAAAAAGAAAACTTGCAAAAGAAGGAGCAGGTCATCGAGAAGCTGAAAGCCTTGTTGGAGTCCGACGAGGAAGAAAACAAACAGGATGCCGTAAGAGAACTGATGAAGGAATGGAACGAAATCGGTTTCGTACCTTTCAAAGAGAAAGACAAAATCTATAAGGCTTACCACGAAACGGTAGACCAACTGTTCAAGGCCCTGAACATGTCGGCTGCACGCCGCCGTCTGGACAACTTCAAAAACAACTTGAAGAACGATGCCAAAGAAGGCGGACAAGGCTTGTCCCGCGAACGGGAACGCTTGGTACGGGCCTACGAAAACAAACGCAGCGAAATCAAGACGTACGAAAACAATCTGGGCTTCCTGACTTGCAGTTCTAAGAAGGGCAGCAGCCTCCTCAACGAGATGAACAAGAAGATGGAGAAGCTGAAAGACGAATTGAACCTGATTGGCGAAAAGATTGCCGCCATCGACAAGGAAATGTCTGCACAGTCAGAATAAAAGAGACAAACCATTTATAAACAGCTTGCCGCATCCGGAATTTTACTTCGGATGCGGCTTTTTTTATGCAAGTTTTTGAATTCATGCTCCGCCACAGCATGATGTGGCGGAAAACAGGACGGACGCGCAGCGCAGAGACTTGCCTCACCGCCCTGAACAGCTTCAAGCGTTTCCGGAAGCATGTCGACTTGAGTTACGACGAAGTAACCTCCGGCCTCGTGCAACGTTATGAAAGCTATTTAAAGGAACAAGGTCTCTGCCGCAACACGTCATCATTCTACATCCGGCAGTTCCGCACCTGCTACAATCTGGCTGTGGAACAAGGCCTGACTGCCGACCGACATCCGTTCAGGCACGTCTACACCGGAGTGGACAAGACCGCGAAACGGGCACTCCGGCAAGAGGACATATCACGAATCTACCGCATGGATTTGTCCGGCTTGACGCAGGCAGCTTTTGCCCGCGACATCTTCATGTTCAGTTTCTTCACCCGCGGGATGTCGTTCGTGGACATGGCCTACCTGAAAAGGTCGGACGTGTCGGACAGCACACTGACCTACTGCCGCCGGAAAACGGGACAAACCCTCTCTATCGGATGGGAACAACAGATGCAGGCCATCGTAGACAGGTACGCCACGGAAAAGGCCACAAGCTACCTCCTGCCCCTCATTACGCGGGAGGACGGCACGGAACGTACCCAGTACGAAAGCAAGATGCAGCAAGTAAACCGGCATTTGAAGAAAATCGGGCAACAGCTCGGCCTGCCCATACCGCTGACCACGTATTGTGCCCGCCACTCCTGGGCTACCATAGCCCGGGACAGGAATGTGCCCCTTGCGGTCATCAGCGAAGCCCTCGGCCACGACAACGAACAGACCACGCGCATCTACCTCGACTCTATCCGGACATCGGTAGTGGACGATGCAAACCGCATGATTATCGAGGGGTTGTAAAAGCGGCCACGGCAAGGCGGTTTACGAATGAAACGTGAAGAAAACGACAATGTCGGTCTCTGCGCAAGAGACCGACATCCACCTGCAAAAATATGAAAAGTTTATTGATAGCCAATCATTTCCATACAATTATTTTATTCTTTTCTTGAAAAATATATTCCAAAAGCAGCATGACACACGCCGTGTGAATCCTCTAACCTCATGTTGCATAGGCATATAAGCCCCTTGTCGGTCTCTTGCGCAGAGAACGACAAGAAAGGAAAATGTAAAATCAATAAAAGAATTAAAATTATGGAACCAAACAGAACCCCAAAACAATACCTGATAAAGTTTACATTGGCAACGAACGAATTGAAGATCAGATTCCAAAGCGACTATGATTACAGCCAAGAGGACTTCATCCCCCACCTTTATGATGAGATAAAGCATCTCATCCAACTGTCTCATGACAAGGCAAAAACAGATGAGAAAGAAACTATATTCGCCAGTAATATAAAATTATTCATGGACGGAAAGGAAGAAGCTATATTCACCTCTGAAAAGAGCTTGCAAATATACCCTCCACTAAAATAAAAATCGAAGAAACTATAACGAACAACATATTAAAAACAGAACTTCTATGAGAAAAATTTACCTCTTCACATTCATGATGTTACTGCTTGCCCACCTTAAAGGACAAGCACAACAAATCACATTGCACGTAGAACGGGCCGGAACCCTACCCGATATGATTGACAAAAGCAGGTTTCCTTACATTACCGACCTCAAACTTACAGGGGAACTTAATGGCACGGATATTAGACTTATCCGGACATTGGCACAAGAGAATCTACAAATCTTAGATTTATCAGAGGCACGAATCGTTGAAGGAGGTGCTAGTTATTATTCAAACTATCGTACAAGTAACGATATTATCGGTTCGTACATGTTTTATATTCCTTACAACACGGTGAACCCATGTGCCATATCAAAGATAAATCTACCCAACTCGGTCACAGGTATTAAAGAGGGTGCTTTCAAAAATTGCACAAGACTGACGGACATCAACATTCCCAACTCGGTCAAAAGTATTGGATATGAGGCTTTCAGAGATTGCACAAGCCTGACGGACATCAACATTCCCAACTCGGTCAAAAGTATTGGAGGTTATGCTTTCAGAGATTGCACAAGCCTGACGAACATCAACATCCCCAACTCGGTCACAAGTATTGGAGATGGGGCTTTCAGCAGTTGCACAAGCCTGACGGACATCAACATCCCCAACTCGGTCACAAGTATTGAATGGAATACTTTCATACTGTGCACAAGCCTGACGAACATCAACATTCCCAACTCGGTCACAAGTATTGGAGGTTATGCTTTCTATAACTGCACAAGCCTGACGGACGTCAACATTCCCAACTCGGTCACAAGTATTGGATATGAGGCTTTCTATAACTGCACAAGCCTGACGGACGTCAACATTCCCAACTCGGTCACAAGTATTGAAAGGAGTACTTTCTCCTATAGCACAAGCCTGACGAACATCAACATTCCCAACTCGGTCACAAGTATTGGAGAACAAGCTTTCTATAACTGCACAAGACTGACGGACATCAACATCCCCAACTCGGTCACAAGTATTGAAAGGAGTACTTTCTACTCTTGCACAAGCCTGACGAACATCAACATTCCCAACTCAGTCACAAGTATTGGAGAACAAGCTTTCTACAATTGCGACAATTTAAAATCCGTATATATGAACGCTTCCACTCCTCCGTCTGTCGGTGATCAGGCATTCCACAACATCAGCGACCTAACCATTTATATACCGAGAGGGTCATATACGGCTTATTGGCTTTCCTATTGGGGCAACTACAACCTCGTGGAATACGACCCGACCGACATTCAAGGCGTTACCACTTCTGCCCACAATGGTGCGGAAAAATATTTCTCCATTGACGGCCGCCCCCTTCCCGGTCCATGCAAAGGAGTGAATATCATACAAGACACTGACGGGAAGACGCGGAAAGCGTGGATTCCGTAACAAGGAAAAGATTTCACCCCACCCTACATATTAGACACCGAGGCCGGCTAAGTGTCTTCTTACAGATTGGCCGGCAGGGGAAGCCCTATCTTAAACTAATCTTTATTCCGGATGTCAAATGAAAATTAAGACCAAAAGGATAAAGATTGAAATCGGGCTGAAAGACTGGTGGCCACTGATTACAATCATCAAAGCCATCATCGAAGCCTTCTGATTTCAAAGCCTGCCGCGTGGTGACGGCAGGCTTCTTTTTTCCCGAATGGCTTCCTCCTGACATATTCCGTGAGACCGAAACATGAAACGGCATTTCTGACCAGCAAGTGTTAAAAGAACATAGCCTCAGCCTCTGCATTCCCTCCCCCAAGAGTTTTCAGAAAAATGGTTTCATCTTTCAGGCTGAACGATAACACACTGTGTCCCAACATATAAAACAACTGAAGGATGGGACACCCATCTTTCAGCCTTCCGTCAGGATGAGAACGGGAAACCAACCGGCTGAAAGCTGAAAATCATTTGGCGCAGAACGAAAAATCGCTTGCCTGAGATTGAAAAATCGTTTGGCGCAGAAAAAAATGCCCTTTTCAGGAAGACCTTTTCCCGTCCTCCATAAGGAAGGGGAAAGCTTCGGCTGAAAGATGACCGGTACATCCTTCAGGACACAATATACTTGTTTTAAAAGACTTACGATATAACCTGAAAGATGAAAGATCTTTTTGCAAAATCCCTGGGAAGGAAAGAAAGCCGTTTGCACGTCGTCTCGGAATCAACCGCCGCACATAAAAAAAGCTCCCCTCTCAATGAGGAAAGCTTCGTGTTGGACTACCAGGATTCGAACCTGGAAAAACAGGACCAGAATCTGTTGTGTTACCATTACACCATAGTCCAATCTTCCGCAAAAATCAGGTGCCACCGACACCATTTCCGTTGGGCTACCAGGATTCGAACCTGGAAAAACAGGACCAGAATCTGTTGTGTTACCATTACACCATAGCCCATTGTCCTTTTTGCGACTGCAAATTTAGCGACTTATTTTCGAACCCACAAATTTTTATTCCCTTTTTTCGTAGGGAAGCCGCCATGTCCATAAAAATCTTCCTCTACGATGGTCTCTCCCTGTTTCCGGACGAACTGCCAGGCACAAACCGGATTATATTATCTAAAAAAGATAAAAAGCAAAGGGTTTTGAGCCTAAAAATTGGAATGATAACATATTATATACTATCTTTGCCCGACAAATTATGTATGAATTAACGCATGAACGAAACGCAACAATTAGTAAATGCCATCACGGAAGGCATACAGGACAAGAAAGGAAAGAACATCGTCGTAGCCGACTTGACGAACATAGGTGACACCATCTGCCAATATTTCATCATCTGCCAAGGAAATTCGCCCTCACAAGTGCAGGCGATAGCGGAATCCATCGGGGAATCCGCACGGCTTAAAGCGCACGCCAAACCTGTAGCCGTGGACGGGTTGAGAAACGCCGAGTGGGTGGCAATGGATTACACGGACATCATCGTACATGTTTTCTTGCCGCAAACACGCGACTTTTACGACATCGAACACTTATGGGCAGACGCACAACTGACTTCTCTTCCCGACATTGACTAAACTCACCTTAAAAACATTATGAACGAAAAAGAAAACAAAAATAAAATGCCACGGTTCAACATGAACTGGATTTACGGCATTATCATTGTGATATTGGTGTATCTCTTCTTTACGGGTACGGGCGGAAGTTCCTCCAAAACGGTGGACTACACGCAGTTCGAACAATACGTAAAAAGCGGTTATGCCTCTAAAATCATTGCGCAAAAAGACAAGGGGGTATTGGAAATGTATGTGTCGAAAGAACATTTGAAAGATGTGTTCGGCACGGACGACTTCAAGAAAATAGGAACGGTTCCGATGGTCACCGTGGAATATGCCTCCAACGAAAAACTGATGGACCTCGTGGATGAAGCCCGGGCGAACAACAATTTCAAGGGAAACTTGCGCTTCGAACAGAGCAACGACTTCATGAGCAATATCTTCTGGAACTTCTTCCCCTTGCTTTTCATTATCGCCATCTGGGTATTCATCATGAGACGGATGGGCGGCGGAAGCCCTACGGGCGGAAGCGTGTTCAACGTCGGTAAAAGCAAAGCCAAACTGATTGAGAAAGGAGAAGCCACGAGAGTGACTTTCAAAGACGTGGCCGGACAGGCCGGTGCCAAAATGGAGGTGGAGGAAATCGTGGAGTTCCTCAAAAATCCGAAGAAGTTCACCGACCTCGGAGGTAAAATACCCAAAGGCGCTTTGCTGGTAGGCCCTCCGGGAACGGGTAAGACGTTATTGGCCAAGGCTGTAGCCGGAGAGGCTAACGTCCCGTTTTTCTCTCTTTCCGGTTCCGATTTCGTAGAAATGTTCGTAGGCGTGGGAGCCAGCCGTGTGCGTGACCTGTTCCGCCAGGCTAAGGAAAAGGCTCCGTGTATCATCTTCATCGACGAAATCGACGCCGTGGGACGTGCACGCGGCAAGAACCCGGCCATGGGAGGCAATGACGAACGGGAAAACACATTGAACCAGTTGCTGACCGAGATGGACGGTTTCGGCACCAACAGCGGTGTCATCATTCTGGCAGCCACCAACCGGGTGGACATTCTGGACAAAGCCTTGTTGCGTGCCGGACGCTTCGACCGGCAGATACACGTGGACTTGCCGGATCTGAATGAACGGAAAGCCGTATTCAAAGTCCATCTCCGTCCGGTGAAAACGGACAGCACGGTAGACATTGACTTGTTGGCCCGTCAAACGCCCGGTTTCTCCGGTGCCGATATCGCCAACGTATGTAACGAAGCTGCCCTGATTGCAGCCCGGCATGGTAAAAAGGCCGTAGGCAAAGAAGATTTCCTCAGTGCTGTAGACCGTATTATCGGAGGACTGGAGAAACAGACCAAAGTCATGACGGTGGAAGAAAAACAGACCATAGCCTTGCACGAAGCGGGACATGCCACCATTTCCTGGTTCCTGCAATATGCCAACCCGCTGATTAAAGTGACCATCGTGCCGCGCGGACGTGCACTGGGAGCCGCCTGGTATCTGCCCGAAGAACGACAGATTACGACCAAAGAGCAGATGCTCGACGAAATGTGTGCCACATTGGGTGGCCGGGCCGCCGAAGAATTATTCACGGGACACATATCTTCCGGAGCGTTGAACGACCTGGAACGCGTGACCAAACAGGCTTACAGCATGATTGCCTATCTGGGTATGAGTGAACGATTGCCGAACCTCTGTTATTACAACAACGACGAATACAACTTTACGAAGCCTTATTCCGACCAGACCGCACAACTGATTGACGAGGAAGTGAAGCACATGATTGCCGAACAATACGAACGAGCCAAATCTTTGTTACGCGAACATCAGGACGGGCATGCGGAATTGGCAAAAGTGTTGGTGGAGCGCGAAGTGATTTTCGCCGAAGACGTGGAGAAGATTTTCGGCAAACGGCCGTGGACCAGCCGTACGGAAGAGTTGCTTAGCATGAACGAAGAACTCCCGGGAGACGAGATGGCCCAGGAGTCTGACGAGCAAAAAGAAGAACAGGGTGCGCCAGCCTCGGATGAGCAACCGACGGAAATCTCGTCCGAACATCCTACGGAAACCACGGCACAAGCATCCGATCACGAGGCCGAGAAACCGCAAGACACACAAGCCCCTAAAGAAAAATGACCGATAAAATAAAGAATTTATGTCTCCGCACAGCCACCGGTATCGCTTTCGTAGCGGTATTGGTGGGTGGTATTTTATGGAGTAACGTCACATTCACCCTGCTCTTTGCCGTGATAACGGGTCTGAGCGTATGGGAGTTTTGCCAAGTGGTGAACCGACGGGTCGATGTACAAACCAATGCGGTGATTTGTACGGTGGCCGGGATTTACCTTTTTTTAGCCGTTTCGGGCTTTTGCAGCAATCTTACTCCTTCCGGGGTATTCATCCCGTATCTGTTGTCAGTGGTGTACCTGCTGGTCAGTGAACTTTACCTGAAAAGCGAACATGCACTGAACAACTGGGCCTATACCATGATGAGCCAAATGTACGTGGCCCTGCCGTTTGCGTCGCTCAATGCCCTGGCTTACCAGCCCGAAGTGTCTTACAGCATCGGCGTGGCCTATGCGGGCATGCTTCCGTTGTCCGTATTCGTATTCCTTTGGGCCAGCGACTCCGGAGCTTACTGTTTCGGTTCGCTTTTCGGCCGTCACAAACTGTTCCCGCGCATCTCTCCGAACAAGTCGTGGGAGGGTTCCGTCGGAGGAGGATTGTCAGCCGTAGCCGCTTCACAGATTTTTGCCTGTTTCGAACCGTCGCTCGACAGATGGGAATGGTTGGGACTGGCGCTCACGGTAGTAATATTCGGTACGTGGGGCGACCTTGTGGAAAGCCTTTTGAAACGGCAGTTGCAAATCAAAGACAGTGGCAATATCCTGCCGGGACACGGAGGGATGCTCGACCGTTTCGACAGTTCGTTGTTGGCCATTCCGGCTTCCGTCATCTACCTCTACACCCTTACCTTATTATAATAAGGAGAAAAAGGCAACTCGGCCATGACGGCCATACCTGATACAAGAAGCGGGAACCATTCGCTCGAAGCAACGGTTCCCGCTCTTTCATGATCCATACAGGTCTGTCTTAACGGCAGCTATCGGAAGGGGCTTTCCGTCCCACGCCACGCTTCAACAGACGAAGCATGAGATTTGCCGCCTTCGCGGGCGCACCGGTATCCCCTAACTTGACAGCCATCTCTTCATAGCCCTGCAACATGGCTGTGCGTCCGTTTCCGCCGGGCAGAATCCGGGAAAGTACCTCCCGTATATTCCCCACGCTCATCCCGTCGGCCACCAACTCCCTGACCACCTCTCGCCCGGCGACCAGATTGACCAACGAAATATAACGGACTTTCAGGATATGCCGACGCAAGAAAGAAACCAGTTTGCCGCAGGCCGTATAATAACACACCACTTGGGGCACCCGGAAAAGGGCTGTCTCCAACGTGGCCGTCCCGGACGTGACCAAAGCAGCGCAGGCGTGGTGCAATATACGATAGGTCTGGCCGTACAGGATTTTCACACGGCTGCCCCGTAACACTTTTCCATAAAATTCAGGGTCTATATTAGGAGCTGCCGCCAACACCAACTCATACTGCCCCTCATAAACGGAAGCTGCTTCTACCATCATGGGCAAGTTGTCTTTGATTTCCTGTTTACGGCTCCCGGCCAACAGAGCCAAGACGGGCTTGCCCTCCAGTCCGTTGTCTTCCGCAAAACGTCCGAAGTCTTTTTCGTTTTCCCTTTTGTAAGCCTCCACTTCGTCCAAAGTAGGGTTACCCACATAGTGAATAGGATAATGGTGCTTCCCCTCAAAGAAATCCACTTCAAACGGAAGTATGGAAAAAAGCTCATCCACATCGCGTTTGATATTCTTGATACGATACTCCTTCCATGCCCATATCTTGGGAGAGATATAGTAATATACCGGTATGGGACTATGCGCATGCACGAATTCCGCCACAGACAAATTGAAACCGGGATAATCCACCAGAATCAACACATCGGGATTCCATTCCAACACGTCCCGTTTGCACGCCTTCATGTTGTGCAGTATCGTACGCAGATGGAGCAACACGGGAATAAACCCCATATAGGCCAATTCTTTATAATGCCGAACCAAAGTCCCGCCCTGCGCCTTCATCAGGTCTCCCCCCAAAAATCGGAAATCCGCTTCGGCATCCCGGGCTTTCAGTTCTTTCATCAGATGAGACGCATGCAAATCCCCACTGGCCTCACCGACAATCAGATAATATTTCATAAAACTTCCAAGTCTTTAAGTCCGTCCATGCCCCGATAAGCTGTCACGTCCACCGTGACGGGAGTTACCGCCACATAGCCGTGCGCCAAAGCCCACGCATCCGTATCCGTACACTCCGGTTCCTTGTTGGTATACTCACCGGTGAGCCAAAAATATTTTCCGCCCCGAGGATGGTCGGCTACATACAACTCGTTAGACCACATCCCACGAGCCATCCTGCATACCTTCGTCCCACGGTAACCCTGTCCCGACGGTCGGGGAAAGTTTACATTCAGACATACCCCTGCTGGTAATCCCGTTTTCAACACACGCGCCACAATGCCTCGTACGTATGGGACGGTAGGAGAAAAATCAGCATCCGCATCGAAATCGCACAAAGAAAAACCGATAGACGGGATGCCTTTCATGCAGCCTTCCAACACCACACCCATCGTCCCCGAATAATGTACGTTGACAGAAGAATTGTCCCCATGGTTGATGCCACTGACCACCACATCCGGCTTACGGCCGGTTTCCATTTCAAGTGCCAGTTTCACACAGTCTACCGGAGTCCCACTACACGCACAGACTTTTATGCCCGGACGCACAGCCACGACGCGATAACGTAAAGGGTCGTGTGACGTAATCGCACAAGCGGAACCGGAACGGGCACTGTCCGGCGCCATTACAAGAATGTCTCCCAAGGGAGACAACATATCTATCAATTCGTTCAATCCTTTTGCCTGTACTCCATCATCGTTCGAGAGTAGGATAAGCGGCCTCATGTCGTTCATTTTCACCTATATTTGTTTCCACAAAAGTACGAAAAAAGGTTTAAAAGCTCAGTGCTTTCACCGAAAAACATTATCTTTGCGGCATGATGCTCCTCGCAGTTATTAACAATATAGTCGAGTTTTCAACAATTTAACGTTTCTATCTGCATTCTCTAAAGCGCAGTAGTCAGGAATACGTTACTTTTGTGCAAACCAAATATTAGGATATGGGAAAGATTATTGCTTTAGCAAATCAGAAAGGAGGGGTCGGAAAGACCACGACTTCGATGAATCTGGCCGCCTCTTTAGCGACATTGGAAAAAAAGGTCTTGCTTGTCGATGCGGATCCTCAGGCCAATGCGTCTTCCGGTTTGGGAGTAGACGTATCTGAAATAGACTGCTCTATCTATGAATGTATCATCGATCACGCAGATCCGCGCGATGCCATTTATACTACGGATATCGAGGGATTGGACATCATTCCTTCTCACATCGATTTGGTCGGTGCGGAAATAGAAATGCTGAACCTTCCCAACCGGGAAAAAGTGCTGACGGGTATCCTTTCCCCCATGAAGAGCGAATACGATTACATTTTGATAGATTGTTCCCCTTCATTAGGCCTCATCACCGTAAACGCATTGACGGCAGCCGATGCCGTAATCATCCCGGTCCAGTGTGAATATTTCGCATTGGAAGGTATCAGCAAACTTCTCAATACGATCAAGATTATCAAATCCAAGCTCAATCCGTCTTTGGAAATCGAAGGTTTCTTGCTGACCATGTATGACAGCCGCCTGCGTCTGGCCAACCAGATTTATGATGAGGTAAAAAAGCATTTCCAGGAATTAGTCTTCAAAACCGTCATCCAACGGAACGTCAAACTCAGCGAAGCCCCAAGCCACGGTCTTCCGGTTATCCTTTACGACACGGACTCCACAGGTTCCAAGAACCATTTGGCTTTGGCGAAAGAAATTATTGAAAAAGACAAATAACAGAAAAAAGAATGGCTGTACACAAGAAATACCCTGCTTTAGGACGAGGACTGGACGCCCTGATTTCCACCAAGGAAGTTCACACGGACGGTTCCTCTACCATCAATGAAATCGAACTGGACAAGATTTCTCCGAATCCCAACCAGCCGAGAAGGGATTTTGACCCTGAAAGTCTGCGCGAGCTGGCCGACTCCATTGCGGAAATCGGCATCGTACAACCCATCACACTCCGCAAGATGGAAGACGACACGTTTCAGATCATCGCCGGAGAACGGCGCTGGAGAGCTTCCAAACAAGCCGGCCTGCACACCATCCCGGCATACATACGTACGGCAGATGACGAGAATGTCATGGAAATGGCCTTGATAGAGAACATCCAACGCGAAGACCTGAATTCGGTGGAGATCGCACTGGCCTACCAACATCTTATCGAACAATACAACCTGACGCAAGAGAAATTGAGTGAACGCATCGGTAAAAACCGCTCTACCATCACAAACTACCTGCGTCTGCTCCGTTTGCCCGCTCCTATTCAGATGGCTTTGCAAAACAAAGACATCGACATGGGACACGCACGCGCCTTACTCGCTTTGGATAACCCTACACTGCAAATCAAACTATTCCAGCAAATCATTCAGGAGAACCTTTCCGTCCGGAAGGTGGAAGAAATGGTCAAAGCTCTCACGGAAGGCGAAAGTGTAAAAAGCGGAGGTAAAAAAATCACACCGAAGGGAGCACGTCTTCCCGAAGAATACAACGTTTTGAAACAAAGTCTATCTAAATTCTTTCAAGCCAAAGTACAACTCACTTGCTCGGATAAAGGCAAGGGTAAAATCAGCATTCCGTTTGCGAATGAAGAAGAATTGGAACGTATTATCGAACTGTTTGACCGTTTAAAAAGTTGAAGTGTATTAAACTCTTATATCGTCATTCACTCATCCTGCTCGGCATCTTGTTCATGCACGGCGGGATGTCTTCAGTTTGGGGACAAACGTCTCCGGCAGCAGACAGCATACCTGCCGTACACGACTCCGTACCCACCGCAGTACCCTTGCTTGCCGACACGTTGGACGTTACGGCCAAAGACAGCGTCCCACCCGTTATCACCGAAACGCCCCCCATGCCCGGCGACAGTTTGCCGCCCGCAGGAACGTTGGCGGACACCGCCGCAACCGCATTGGATTCCACTGCCATCGGCCTGAAAAGCGATTCATTGCTCCGCCACACGCCCTCTTTTATGGAAAAGCGTTTCATTCCCAATCCACAGCGTGCCCTATGGCTATCCCTGATTATTCCGGGAGCCGGACAGATTTACAACCGCAAACTGTGGAAGATACCTATTGTCTACGGCGGCTTTTTAGGTTGCCTCTATGCCCTGACGTGGAACAACCAGATGTATGGCGACTATTCACAAGCCTATCTGGATATTATGGATGACGACCCCAACACGAAGAGCTACGAAAATATGCTCCCGTTGAATTACAGCATTGCAGGCCGGGAAGACCAATACAAAGAAATATTCAAGAACAAAAAGAACTATTACCGCAAGTACCGGGACATGAGTATATTCGCCATGATAGCCGTATATCTGCTGTCGGTAGTAGACGCATACGTGGACGCGGAACTCTCGTCTTTCGACATTTCCAAAGATTTGGGTTTGCGAATCGAACCGGCCGTCTTTAATTTTGGCGGACGGGGACGGGAGGCTTCGGTAGGCGTCCAATGTAATTTAAACTTTTAAACCATGATGAAGAAAATCGGATTATTCTGTATAGCAGCTTTATTGGCTACGGGGATGAAAGCACAAAACGACATCACCGTACACGACGACCAGACGGGAAAAGACGAAGTGATCGGCCTCCCGGAAGGTATGACCTATGAAATAGACAGCCTGTTGCAAGAATGGAACACCAAGAACTATCTGGGAGTGGATGAGAAATGCGAAAGTTCGGACGAGAATCCGCAATACAGCAAGGAGGAATACATCTCGCGACTCAACCGCCTGCCCAACGTCATAGAAATGCCCTATAACGAGGTGGTACGGAAATTCATCGACCAATATTGTACACGGCTGAGACGCTCCGTATCTTACATGCTGGCAGCCAATAATTTCTATGTACCCATATTCGAGGAAGCATTGGAAAGTTACCAGTTACCCTTGGAACTGAAATACCTGCCGGTCATCGAGTCCGCCCTCAACCCCGGAGCCACCTCCCGGGTCGGTGCAGCCGGATTGTGGCAATTCATGATTTCTACCGGTAAAGTGTACGGCCTCGATGTCAATAGTCTGATAGACGAACGTCGTGACCCCATCAAATCCTCGTATGCAGCCGCACATTACCTGCAAGACCTTTATCAGATTTTCGGCGACTGGACTTTGGTCATTGCTGCCTACAACTGCGGGCCGGCCAACGTAAACAAGGCCATCCGACGCGCAGGGGGAAGCAGGGATTATTGGCAAATCTATCCTTATCTTCCGCAGGAAACAAGAGGTTACGTACCGGCTTTTATTGCCGCCAATTACGTCATGAACTATTATTGCGAACATAATATATGCCCGATGACCACCACGTTGCCTCCCAGCACGGACACCATCATCGTTGACCGCGACGTGCATTTCGACCAAATCGTAGCTGTATGCAACGTCAAGGCGGAAGAAGTCAAAGCCCTTAATCCGCAATACCGTACGGGACTTATTCCGGGCGCCAAAAAAAGCTGCATTCTCCGTCTGCCTACCCACGGTATCAGCGCGTTCATTGCGGCCGGAGATTCCGTTTACACCTATAAGTCGGACGAACTGTTCACCAACCGTAGCGAAGTGGCTGTAAGCCAATCTGCAAAAAAATCATCTGCTACACGTTCACGCAGCAGCAAGAGCAGCCGCAGCAAATCGAGAACCCACACCATACGTTCGGGAGAGACTCTCTCGACGATTGCGAAACGTTACGGAACGACCGTATCCAAACTCAAACGCCTCAACGGTATAAAAGGTACAAGCATACGAGCCGGGAAAAAACTGAAAGTCAGATAAAACAGTCGCAAAAGACAAAAGGAGGTGACCATGGAAGATTCTGCCAAAAAACAACTTGACGAAGAGAAAATGGTAAATGATGCTTTTCAGCATCTGATAAATACTTATTTGGCGTCACGCCACCGTAAAAAGGTGGAAATCATTACCAAGGCTTTTAATTTTGCCAAACAAGCCCACAAAGGAGTGCGCCGCCTTTCCGGCGAACCTTACATCATGCATCCGCTGGCCGTAGCCCAAATCGTATGCAGCGAAATCGGCTTGGGTTCCACCTCCATCTGTGCCGCCTTGCTCCACGACGTGGTGGAAGACACCGACTACACCGTGGAAGACGTCTCCAACATTTTCGGTCCTAAAATCGCTCAAATTGTAGACGGGCTTACGAAAATATCGGGAGGCATCTTCGGCGACAAGGCGTCTGCCCAGGCCGAGTCTTTCAAGAAACTGTTGCTGACCATGAGCGACGACATCCGGGTGATTCTCATCAAGATTTCCGACCGGTTGCATAATATGCGTACGTTAGGCTCGCAGCCCCCCAACAAACAATATAAGATAGCAGGGGAAACTCTTTATATCTATGCGCCGCTGGCCAACCGTCTCGGACTGAACAAAATCAAAGAAGAACTGGAAGACCTGAGCTTCCGGTACGAGCATCCTGAGGAATACCAGCAAATTATCGACAAACTGGCACAAACCCGCGCCCATCGTGAAACCCTCTTTGAAGATTTCACGCGCCCCATCCGCGAGGCATTGGATAAGATGGGGCTTACCTATACCATCAAAGCACGCATCAAAACACCTTATTCCATTTGGTGCAAGATGCAAAACAAGCATATCGAGTTCGAAGAAGTCTACGACATCCTGGCCGTAAGAATCATCTTCGAACCGCAAAGGGCAGAAGACGAAATCAGCGAATGCTTCCGCATCTACGTGTGTGCCAGCCGTATATACAAGCCGCATCCCGAACGGTTGCGCGATTGGCTGACTCACCCGAAAGCCAATGGCTACCAAGCTCTGCATGTCACGCTCATGAGTAAGACGGGCCAATGGATAGAAGTGCAAATCCGCTCCACAAGAATGGACGAGATGGCAGAGCAAGGATTTGCCGCCCATTGGAAATATAAAGAAGGTAGCAAAACGACAGCAGACAGCGAAGACGAACTGGAAAAATGGCTCCACACCATCAAAGAAATCCTGGACGACCCACAGCCGAACGCCTTGGACTTCCTCGATGCCATCAAGTTGAACCTCTACGCCTCGGAAATCTTCGTAGTTACGCCCAAAGGGGAGTTCAAGACGATGCCGGCCGACTGCACGGCACTCGATTTTGCATTCAGTATCCACACGTTTCTCGGCAGCCATTGCATCGGTGCGAAGGTGAATCATAAATTGGTACCGCTCAGCCACAAATTACAAAGTGGCGACCAAGTGGAAATCCTGACCTCGAAAACCCAACGGGTACAGAAAGAGTGGATCAACTTCGCCACCACAGCCAAGGCTAAAAACAAGATACAAGCCATCCTGCGCCGCGAAGAACGCGAGCTGCAAAAGCAAGGAGAAGAGATACTTAACGAATTCTTCGAAAAAGCAGAGGTTGAACCCAACAGCATGAACATCGATAAACTATGCGACTTGCACCGCATCAAGTTCCGCGAAGAACTCTTCCAGGCCATAGGCAGCAAAAACGTCGTGTTGGGCACGGCCGACTTGAATGTGCTTCATGAGAAACAAGGGAACAAGGGCAACAGTTGGACACATTTCATCCCCTTCCTGAAGAAGAAGTCTCCTTCTTCAAAAACAAAAGAGAAACCGACCCCGGAACACCCCATCTCCATAGATCGGAAAAAAACAGTGGTTCTGAACGAAGAAAACATTCAGAATTTCATCATTGCGGAATGTTGCCACCCCATCCCGGGCGACGATGTGCTGGGATATATCGACAGCGACAAGCACATTTACATTCACAAACGCCAATGCCCAGTGGCCGCCAAACTCAAGACCAGCGACGGCAATCATATTCTCGCGGCTACGTGGGACGTACATAAAACGCTGTTCTTCCCCGCCACCATCAAAGTCAGCGGCATCGACAATATCGGTATCCTGCATGAAATGACCGGTGTACTGTCCAACCAGCTTAACATCAATATCTACAAATTGACCGTCTCGACAAAGGACGGCATATTCGATTGCGAAATACAATTGGGAGTACACGATGTGGAGGATGTCAAAACCATCTGCAACAAACTGAAGAACATGACCGGTATAGAAGAAGTGACCCGAATAGACTGAGACAATCCCGGCCGCACACCACAGAAAGGAATCAGACCAAACCGTCTAATTCCTTTTTTATTTGCATCAACTCCTCGCGGACGGCTTGCAGGCGGCTGACAATCTCCATATTCCGCTCCACTTCTCCCTTGCTGTTCCGCAAAGCCTTGCGGGCGGCCGCCAGCTTCATGCCTTTCACCTTGACCAAATGGTGAATCAGGCGTACTTGTTCGATGTCCTCCTGCGAGTACTGCCGAATGTTCCGTCCCGATTTTTTAGGGGTTATCGTGGGGAATTCTTTCTCCCAGTAGCGCAGCAAAGTCTCGGACACCCCCAGCATTTCCGCCACTTCTCCAATGGAATAATAAAGTTTCAACTCCTTATTCGGATTCAGTGCCATAATTCAACTCTTTTTCCGTTCGTTTCCAGTCATTTCCTTGCAAAAGTAGGCAAAACGGCCTATCTTTGCAAAACTTTTTGGAAAATAGTAACGCATAAAATAAAAATCAAATGACTGCAAACGAAATCCGCGACTCGTTCGTCAAGTTCTTCGAGTCCAAAGGACACCTCATTGTCCCGTCTGCGCCGATGGTCATCAAAGACGACCCGACGCTGATGTTTACCAATGCGGGCATGAACCAGTTCAAAGACATCATCCTGGGCAACCGTCCCGCCACGAGCAAACGTTGCACCGATTCGCAGAAATGCCTCCGTGTCAGCGGCAAGCACAACGATTTGGAAGAAGTAGGCCATGACACTTACCACCATACCATGTTCGAAATGCTCGGCAACTGGAGCTTCGGCGATTACTTCAAGAAAGAAGCCATCGAATGGGCTTGGGAATATCTGGTAGACGTGTTGAAGATCGACAAGTCCAACCTATATGCCACCGTCTTCGAAGGTTCACCTGAAGAAGGACTTGAACGCGACAACGAAGCGGCTTCTTATTGGGAGAAGTTCCTCCCGGCCGACCACATCATCAACGGCAACAAGCACGACAACTTTTGGGAAATGGGTGCCACGGGCCCCTGCGGTCCGTGCTCCGAAATCCATATCGACCTGCGTCCGGAAGAAGAAAAAGCGAAAGTGCCCGGCCGCGAACTGGTGAACAAGGACAACCCGTTGGTCATCGAAATATGGAACCTCGTGTTCATGCAATACAACCGTAAGGCCGACCAGACCCTGGAACCTCTTCCGGCCAAAGTTATCGACACGGGTATGGGATTCGAACGTCTGTGCGCTGTGATGCAAGGCAAACGTTCCAATTACGACACCGACGTGTTCCAGCCTATCATCAAGGTAATCGGCGACTTGTCGGATTGCCGATACGGTGAAGACGCGAAGAAGGATGTAGCCATGCGCGTAGTGGCCGACCACTTGCGTACCATAGCTTTCTCCATCGCCGACGGCCAGTTGCCGGGCAATGCCAAAGCCGGTTACGTCATCCGCCGTATCCTGCGCCGCGCCGTACGCTATGCCTACACGTTCTTAGGCCAGAAAGAAGCTTTCATGTACAAGCTCCTGCCCGTGCTCGTACAGGAAATGGGAAAATCCTACCCGGAGTTGGAAGCCCAAAAGGTGCTCATCTCCAAAGTGATGAAAGAGGAAGAAGACTCCTTCCTGCGCACCTTGGAAACCGGTATCCGCCTGCTCGACCGCGTGATGGCCGAGACACGTGCCTCCGGGAAGACCGTCATAGACGGCGTGGAAGCCTTCACGCTGTTCGACACCTATGGTTTCCCGCTTGACCTGACGGAACTCATCTGTCGTGAAAACGGCATGACCGTGGACGAAGAAACGTTCCATGCGGAGATGCAGAAGCAGAAAGAACGCGCGCGCAACGCCGCAGCCGTGGAAACGGGCGACTGGGTGGTAGTAAAAGAAGGAGAAACCGAGTTCAAAGGCTGGGACTATACTGAGCACGAATGCCACATCCTCCGCTACCGCAAAGTAACGCAAAAGAAACAGACGTTCTATCAAATCGTACTCGACTACACGCCGTTCTATGCCGAAATGGGCGGACAGGTGGGCGACCGCGGTGTGCTTTGTTCGGAACACGAGACCATAGAAATCGTAGACACCAAACGGGAAAACAACCTCCCGGTACATATCGCCAAGACTTTGCCTGAGCACCCCGAAGCCGACTTCATGGCCTGCGTAGACACCGATTTGCGCGCTGCCAGCGAAGCCAACCACACTTGTACGCACTTGCTCGACCAGGCCCTGCGCACGGTGTTGGGCGAACACGTGGAACAGAAAGGTTCATTGGTCACTCCGGAATACCTGCGCTTCGACTTCTCCCACTTCCAGAAAGTGACCGACGAGCAACTGCGCGAAGTGGAACGTATCGTCAATGCCAAAATCCGCGAAGACCTGCCCCTGCAAGACCATCGTGACATGCCGATAGAAAAGGCCAAGGAACTGGGGGCTATCGCGCTCTTCGGAGAGAAATACGGCGACCGGGTGCGCGTCGTGCAATTCGGCGACAGCGTGGAATTCTGTGGCGGTTGCCATGCCAAATCCACCGGCCGTATCGGTATGATGAAAATCCTGAGCGAGAGTTCGGTAGCAGCCGGTATCCGTCGTATTGAGGCCATCACGGGAGAAAAAGTGGAAAACATGCTTTATACCCTGCAAGACCTGACAAACGAACTGAGGACCATGTTCAACAATGCCCCGGACGTGAAAGCTGCCATCCTCAAATCCATTGAGGAAAACGCAACCCTGAAGAAGCAGATTGAAGAAAGCATGAAAGAAAAGGCCGCACAGGCCAAGGCACATATCGTCTCGCAGGCCGCCATCGTAAACGGCGTAACGCTATACCGTGGCATTCTCCCCATGTCTGCCGACCTCGTGAAAGACATGGCCTTCCAGCTTCGGAACGGTGCGGAAGACGCATTGGTCATCATCGGTAGCCTACACGAAGGCAAACCCATGCTGACGGCTGCGGCTTCGGACAATATGGTGAAGGCACACGGCATGAACGTAGGCAAAATCATCCGCGAAGCAGCCAAGTTGATTCAGGGCGGTGGCGGCGGACAGCCCCACTTTGCCACAGCCGGCGGCAAGAATGCCGATGGACTGAGTGCAGCCGTAGACAAATTCGTCGAACTGGCGGCATTGTAAACCGCGCTACTGTCCGGCATCGAATAGTAAGTGGGGAGGAGCATGGCTCTTCCCCACTTTTTTTCATCCCTCGCTCCGGCTTACGGGAGGATGTTGAATATCCAAGACAGTCCGTTCTTTCTCCCCTTACCCACGAGAGTTTTTATAAAAAACTGTCATACAACAACATATCATTCTCCTTACATTCCCAAATCAATTGGCTGAGAACGAAAAATCAATCGGCTGAGATTCGTTTTTCGTTCTCAGCCGATTGATTTTTCATTTGCCTCATGATGGAAAATCCGTCGGAGGAGTCCATCAGAAATCCGGACAGAAGCGTTCTATCCCATCTCGCTTTCCATTTGATTCGGCGGCCAGTTCACCAGATACAAAGTTTCCGTGGCCCGGGTAAAGGCTGTGTACAGCCAACGGACATAATCGGGCGTAAGCATGTCTTCCGTCACGTAACCCTGATCCACGAAGACCCGTTGCCACTGTCCGCCCTGCGCCTTATGGCAAGTCACGGCATAGGCGTATTTCACTTGCAAGGCGTTGAAATACGGGTCGGTTTTCAACTTCTTCAACCGTTCACGCCTCACCGTAATGTCCATATAATCCGCTTCCACGGCAAAGAACAAGGCATCGGACTGGGTTTTCGTCAAGGCCGGTGCTTCGCTCTGTAACGTATCCAGCAATACCGTCGCCTCCAGCTCCACATCGTCATAATCGGGAAAACGCAGCCACACATCGGCAAAGCGAAACCCGTACATGTCACGCGTACGCCTCACTTTCCGCACGACCGCCACGTCACCGTTGGCCAAAAAATCAAAGGGACAGTCCTTCTGTCCCGCAGTCCAGAAATAATTGTTCTTGGCCACTAATAATTGGTCGCCTCCCGTAAGCTCTTCTTCCCGCCCCAGGATACGCCCCCTTATACCGTTATTATAAATGTTGGCCCGTTTGTTCGACCGGGTCACCACGATGGTCTGGTCCAGTCCGCACCGGCTGTAGGCTTCTTCCAAAGCTTCTATCAATTCATCTCCGGGTACGCGACGGATGTCGGGAAAACCCTGGATACGCACTTGGGGCAGGCCGGTGTACTCATCCGCTGTAATCCAATGTCTCAGGCGTGTGGCATTCCACAATATGCCGCTCTCGTCATGCTGCCGGACCACTTGCGTCAGTTCGCCTTCCCATACATGCAAGCCATATCCTTCCAATGCGCGTCGCGAGAGAGCTGGACTGAGTTCTTCCCCCACGGGAGGCAACTGTGCCGTGTCGCCCACCAACATCAAACGGCATCCCTCGCCCGAATACACGAACTGTATCAAGTCGTCCAACAAGCAACCGGAACCGAAATGCCCCACTCCGCCGGTACTCCCCGAAATCATGGAAGCCTCGTCCACAATAAATAAGGTATGTTTTTGCAGGTTGACATTCTGTAAGAAATTGTCCGTCTCATTGGAAAAAGTCTTCTGACGGTATATGCGCTTATGAATGGTAAAAGCCGGATGCCCCGCGTGCAGGGCAAAGACTTTGGCCGCCCGACCCGTAGGCGCCATCAGGACGGTTTTCTGCTTCAAATCGTCCAAAGCCCTGACCAATGCACTTAGGACGGAAGTCTTGCCCGTACCGGCATATCCGCGCCACAAACAAAGCCCGTCTTTGTCCCCCGACAAAAGGAAATCTGCCGTCATGGCTATCATCTCCCGTTGCCCGTTTGTAACTTCAAAAGGGCATTTTCCCTCTATAAACCGCTCTAAATCCTTATTTATCATAAAACCGAGATAAAAAGTTCGTCGAAAAGTCGAATATTAAATTTATTTATCTTACTTTTGCGATGCGAATGTAACAAATAAAATTATAAATGTATCATGAAAAAAGCAATTAATGTCATCCTGGGCTTATGCGCAGTGGTTTTGCTTTATCTCTGCTACGAGAGCATCATGCAACCCATCCAGTTCAACAAGGAGAAGGACATACGGGAAGCAGCAGTTAAGGCACGTTTGATTCAAATCAAAGATGCGGAAGAACAGTACCGCCAGCAACATCAAGGCGAGTTCTGCGACACGCTCGACGTGCTGATCAACTTCATTAAAACGGCACGAATTCCTCACGTGACCAAGGTAGGAGAACTGAGTGACAAACAAATGGAAAGCGGGCTGACCGAATCCAAGGCTGCCGCCATTGTGAACAGCGGAGATGCCGCTGCCATCGCAGCCAACGGTTTGCAGAATTTCCGTCGCGACACGACATGGACTCCCATGGCCGAAGCCATTGTGGGTACAGACGGTAACGCAGATTCACTCAAATTCATCCCGTATAGTGACGGGCAGACTTTTGAATTGGAGAAAACCATCCACGTAGGCCGCTCCGGTGTGACTCAAAATGTGATGGAATGCCGTGCTCCTTATTCTGCTTACCTGAAAGGCCTGAGCGAACGCGAGATTTACAACCTGACAGACGCGGCTGAGAAACAAGGCCGTTATGCCGGACTGAAAATTGGTGACCTCATGACCCCGAACAACAATGCAGGAAACTGGGAATAATCAAAGTCAAACTTATAATCTGTCCATCCGCCTGCACGCGGATGGATTTTCTTTTTATAGCTACAACCCGACAAGAACGGAACCGGTAGCTATAGAAGACTATATTTATCATGAAGAAGAGAGCGTCGCGGAAACCTTGAAGAAGGCCATTGCGCAATCCGCCATAGTCCGAAAAAGGAATAACCCCGTAGTTTATGGCTTGGTGACAGGACTTTCCATGCAAGTGCCTTTAGAGTGTTTCCGGAAAGAGGAAGCCCATGCGCTCTATCGCCTGACGTACGCTCAGGAAAAAACAGGCAAAACTTATTATAATATCCTGCCTCATCTGGAAATCGCCCAGATATTTACAGTAGACCATGAAGTGGAGCGTATACTCAACCAATACTTCCCCGGTATACGGTTTTACCACAGCCATACCATGATATTGGAAAAGCTGTGGCTTTTGGCCCAACAGGACAAACGGCAATTATACGCTTATTTCGACGAAAAAGAAGTTTTCGTATTCGGCTATCGGGCACAACAATTATGTTATGCCAATACCTTTCCGGCCGACGTGGCGGACAATGCGGTATACTTCATCCTTTCCGTATGGAAAGACTTGAAAATGGATGTACGTCAGGAGGAATGCATACTATTGGGTAACGGCAATATAAAGGATGACACAGCCCAACTCCTTGCCCGATACTTGCAGAACGTCAGAAACACGAACGCGGCCGATATTTACCGCCGTTCCACACTGGCACGGAATCAGCAGCTCCCGTTCGACCTGCTGGCTTTATGGGTTCATGTGATATAATATAAATCATCGTTATGAGAGTCATCACCGGTATATACAAAGGCAGGCATTTCGATGTCCCCCGCAGTTTCAAGGCACGTCCCACAACGGATTTTGCCAAAGAAAACCTGTTCAACGTACTCAACGGCTATCTGGATTTCGACGAAGAGCCGGAGGCTTTGGACCTCTTTGCCGGCACCGGCAGCATTACCATAGAACTGCTTTCAAGAGGGTGCGGAAAGGTGGTCTCCGTGGAGCGTGATGCCCAGCATTTCCGCTTCATCAGCCAGATTGTCGACACGCTGAAAGTCCCCAACTGCTACCTGCTGCGTACCGACGTATTCCGTTATTTAGACCGGTGCAATGAACAGTTCGACTTTATCTTTGCAGATCCTCCGTATGCCTTGAAGAATCTGGAAGACCTTCCCGACCTCGTGTTCCGGCACAACCTGCTGAAACCAGACGGCCTGTTCGTGCTGGAGCATGGCAAAACCAATGACTTCAGCGCACATCCTTCTTTCAAAGAACATCGCGCATACGGAAGCGTGAACTTTTCTTTCTTCAAAGCAAAGGAGACAGCAAACGAATAGAGGATTCGGCCACACGGCACCAAATGGAGCGCGTCTCCCACGTCTCCAGATTCAACATCCGACAATGGCTCTGGTCTTCCTGAAACACTTTTTTCATGTGCAATGCCGCCTCTTTGTCGTACACAAAGGCATTTACTTCGAAATTGCGCTCAAAGCTTCTGAAATCTATGTTGGTCGACCCGCAGGACATCAACGTATCATCGCACACCAACGTCTTGGAGTGCAGGAAACCCTTCTGATAAAGGTACACCCTCACTCCGGCGCGAATCACGTCGTGAAGGAACGAACGCGAGGCCCACGTCAGAAATCGCTTATCCGTGCGCTCCGGTATCATCAAACGCACGTCCACTCCCGCCAGGGCAGCCGTTTGCAATGCAAACAACATACGCTCCGTAGGCATGAAATAAGGGCTTTGCAAGTAACAATACTGACGTGCACGCAGGAGCGCCAGAATCATTCCCTGCATGATATCCGGCCACGGTGCCGTAGGTATGGAGGTCACAATCTGTATCAAGGCATTCCGGCTCACGTAGGGTTCGCGGTCGCAGGCCATGATCTTACGGCACTCCTCTTCCCGAGGATAATAGACTTGGTCTGTAATCGTCTGCCCGGCCGCCACATACCAATCCGAAAGGAAAGCGCGCTGCAAACCGCCTACGGCATTCCCCATGATACGCACATGCGTATCGCGCCATACAGGCTGGTTTTTATCCACCTGATAAAAATAACGCTCTGCCAGATTCATGCCGCCCACATAGCCTATAATACCGTCGATGACCACAATCTTCCGATGATTCCGGAAATCCACCTTACTGGTAAACTTCGGAAAACGTACCGGAAGGAAAGCCGCCACCTGTATACCCTCCGCTTCCATCTGCTTGAAAAAGCGATTCTTCACGTTCCAACATCCCACGTCGTCGTACACCAACCGGACGCTCACCCCCTCACGGGCTTTGGTCGCCAGAGCCTCGCGCACCAGTCGTCCCACCTTGTCATCTTCTATGATATAAAATTCCACATGGATATGATGCCGCGCCGAGGCAATGTCGCGCAGGAGGTTATCGAGCATCTCCTTTCCGGAAATGAAGAAACGTATTTTATTGTCGGGATAAGGGAAAGAGCCGCTTTGCCGACGAAACAGCTTAATCAAAGGCTTATGCTCTGCCGGAAGTTCCGGAAAACCTCCCTGATAGAAACGCACGGCCGAACGACGTGCAAGCTGACTGGCACACGCCCGGCTTACAAAATGTTCCCGTTTACGGTTTCTGCCGAAAAAGAAATAAATGACTAAACCTACGACAGGTAAGGAAAACAACACCATCAGCCATGCCACAGTCTTCACCGGCTGGCGGTTTTCCAAAATCACCACCAGCATCTGGCTCAAAACTATAAACAAGTAAAAAGCACCAAGTACACTATAAATTACCACATCGAACACGTCTCAATCCGGTTTCTTTATAACAAACATACAAAAAAGTATTGAAATTCGGTTAAACATACGAAGAAAAAGTGGCTTGGCTTGAAATCTCGTCACAAAAAGAAAAGCTAAAGTCCCATCGAAATGAGACCTTAGCCTTATTCATAAGCATTCCGTTTCCGACTCAAAAACGCGGACCACCGAAGCCGCCGGGTCCCCTTCTCGGTCCGCCCGATCCGCCGTGCCTGTCCTGTCCGCCGCCCATGGCGTTGCGCCCACCCATCAGATTGAGCTTGTAGATGAAATGCACCAACACATAACTGTTGATGGCATTGGTCCATGTGTCCGTACGCTGCGTGGCAGAAAGCGAGCGGCTGATATTGCTGCGCTCACGCAAGATGTCGTACCATTGCAGCGACACCGTGGCGGCATTCCCTTTCAGGAAACTCTGTGAAAGCTGCGCGTTCCAAATCAACTCATCGGTATTCATGGACGCGTCGTCGTAACCACGGCGGCTGCTTTGCCCGATATTCGTGGCCAAACTCATGTTCCACGGCATGTTGACTTGCACATTGCCCCCGTACGAAAAGCTGTAAGTGTCAAGATTGGCATTCTCCTGCAAATCATTACGTGCATGTTGGTAGTTGATGTTACCGTTCACGCCCACTTCGAGTAAATCATTACGGAAATTGAAATTCACCCGTTCGCCAACATTGGAACTCTTCGTCGTACTCTTTTGGCTAAGGTTCACGATTTGGTCGGAAGTCACGTTGTCGTTGATTTGCGAACCGGAACTGATGTACCCTACATCATTGGCATAACGGAAAGTTGTAAATGTGAAAAAGTTAAAGTACTTCTTCTCCCCCATCGCGGTGTTGAACATAAGCCCCGTCCAAGCGTCCCAATTGCCGTTGATGTTCATCGGCATGGTGGTACGCCGTCCCGAAGCCTCATCGTAAAGCACAGCCGTACTGATGCTGTTGTTAGTCATGCTCATGTTCGCATGCACCATCCATCCACGCTGCAAGTCGGGTATGTAATTGTTGTAGAACAGTTCCATGCGGTTGGTCCACGAAGGCTTCAGCCCGGGGTTACCTTTCGAAATGTTCAGCGGGTCGGAGTCGTCTGTCACGTCGAGCAAATTCGTCATCGAAGGTTGTGAAGAACGCCCGTTGTAACGCAGGCGCAACTGCCCTGTCTCGGAAAACTTGTAGCGGAAGTCTATGCGCGGTGCCCAGTTCAGCACATTGCGCACCACGGTAGTGTCGAGGCTTCCCTTGGTATAATCCATGTAGGTCTTCTGCGGCTGCACGGAAATACCCGCGCTGAAACGCACCTTTTCTTTCCGGTAACGGAACATCACCGTAGCATCTTGATTGTGCTCCTTGTAAGTGGCATATTGGCTATTCTGGTAGTTCCGCGCCAAATCCAACCAATCCACGCCCGGGATATATTCCAAAGGATACGTCTCCAATTCCTCCTGCGTGATGACTCCTTTGGATACCAAACTGTCCAAAGAATACATGGAGCGGTCGGAATCGGAATAACGGTACTGGTAACGGTAGCTGAACTGCAAATGCGCCCCGGCAAACAAGGGCTCACTGTAGCTCAAATCCGCACTTCCGTTGTAACTCTTCGAGGGATTGACGTTATATTGGTGCATATAGGAATGTTCGTACCCTCCGTCCGGCTTGCGCTGAAGGAAGTAGTTCACGTCCGAGATGTTGAACGACTTGTTGTCCGAATCGGAATAACCGCCCCGCATCCGCAAGGTAAGGTTGCGCCCCTTGCTGTTCAGCCGACGGTTCACCATCAACATCCCGTCCACGGAATAGCTTTGGACGTCGCTATGGCTCCAACGCTGGTTGTCGTTCACCACGATACTGTCCGACACATAATCGCAATATTGCGAAAGCGGGTCGGTCATGCCCCGTGTATAAGGGTTATCGTTAAACGTCACACTGCTGCTCTGCCCGTCGCTGTAATTCTGCGAGAAAGAAAAGTTCGGACGGAACATGATGCGCGTCATCGTGTCCGGCGACCATTCGAGCCTGAAATTTGAATTCACGTTCGTATTGCCCGACTTGGAACGGTTCATCCTGTTGGAAAACGAACTGTTCGCCCCCGACGTAAGGAAAGATTCCGAATTGGTCGTGCTCAACTGGTCGGTACTGCTATGGCGGTAGCGCACGTTTCCGCCCACTTTCAACAGTCCGGCCTCGTTTTCCTTTTTACCGTTCTCCCAGACAAAGTCCATACCGGCATCCTTGTTGGCCACGAGACCGCCGTTGCCGCCCCAACCTCCATAGAACCCGCCGGAGAACCCGCGGTCGTTCACATTGTTGGCACCTCCAAGCAACGTCAACCGCAGCCTGTCGGTAAAGCGGTTCACCATGAAACGCCCCGTATAGCGGTCTTCCGTACCGTATCCGAGATCTACATCCGCCAACCAGCTTTTCTTCATTTCTGGCTTCACCGAGAGGTCAATCACCGTTTCTTCTTCCCCGTCATCGATACCTGTCATGCGCGTGTAGTCGCTCTTACGGTCGTATGCCTTGATTTTCTCTACCATGTTGGTAGGCAAGTTCTTCATCGCCACCTTGGTGTCGTTATCGAAGAATTCCTTGCCGTCTATCATGATTTTCTTCACTTCCTTTCCGTTAATGGTAATGGTTCCGTCCTCTGAAACTTCCGCTCCCGGCAATTTCTTTACCAATTCTTCCAATGCGGAACCTTCGGGCACACGATAGGCGCCTGCATTATAAACGAAAGTGTCAGCTTTCATTTCCACCTGAGCCTGCCGGGCTGTCACCTCGACTGCATCCAACAAAGCCGCATTGGTCTGCAACTTGATCGTCCCTATAGCCATCGAAGGCTTCGAAGCCACCAACACCACATCCTTATAATAAGGCTTAAAACCGACCGACGTCACCCGGAATATATACTTTCCCGGTTTCACGCCCGGAATGGAAAACTTCCCTTCCAAATTGGAACTGGCACCTGTGACCAACGTGCTGTCCGTCGTTTTCAACAATACGGCCGATGCCGAAAACGCAGGTTCGTTGGTATCTTCTTCAATCACCGTTCCGCTGACCGTCACCTTCTGCGCCCACGAGCACACGCTCCACACACACAGCATAAAAGCCAGCACGTTTCTCTTTTTCATTTTTCTAATTAATTAGTTTGCCCCCTCATTTTCTCCTGTCCCAGCCTTAACAGACAAATACGAAATATCATTTATTTGTCTTTCCTTATTACACGGCACAGAAATCTCTTTGCCATCAATCAAAATCCTTTTTACATCTTTCCCATGTATCCGTACAGTACCATCCGGCTGTACTTGCACACCTGGCAATTTTTTTAATAAATTCTCCATCTTGCCTTGATGTTTCGTACTGTCATTACAAATCCTCTGGTTAAAAAAGGAAAGGGTATCTTTGCCATCCACAATAATCCGTTCTACCTGTTTCCCGTTTATTTTGACAGTACCATCTTCTACTATCACCTTTCCGGGCAACTTCTCCATCAATTCTTCAAGAAGATTTCCACTTACCCGTCCCTGGGCACACAAGCCTGAAGTGCAGGCACACAACACCCACGCCAATATTCCTTTTCTTTTCATATCTTCATTAATTTTTAAACGCCATACGGAAATTGGACGGACAACCCTCCCTTCGGTTTAATTCCCGGACGGCTTTTTAACAAAAAAAAATGTATTTATTACCTAACCACCTGCAAAATTAAATAATCCACAAGAAATAAAAGGCAAAATGGAACATTATCTTCCAAAAAACCTATCTTTGCAATCGAATTATCATGAACAAGCGCTATGCAAAAGCAGAAAATCATTATTTCACAAAATCTGAGGGAGAGTTTGGAACAGGCTATAATCCAACAACCTCATGACAAGTTATTTGTCCTGACGGATGAAACCACATATAAAAAGTGTTGGCCGGTTATCTCCGGTTTCCCGTTCATGCAACAGTCGGAACATATCGTCATCGGTGCCACAGACGAACATAAAAGCATAGAGACCCTTATTTCAGTGTGGACAGAATTAAGCCAAAAAGGCGGCACACGCCATTCCCTGTTGGTCAATTTAGGCGGTGGAATGGTAACCGATCTTGGAGGATTTGCTGCCTCCACCTTTAAAAGAGGCATTCCGTACATCAATATCCCTACCACTTTGCTGGCCATGGTGGATGCCGCTGTCGGCGGAAAAACAGGCATCAACTTCAACGGTTTGAAAAATGAAATAGGAGCTTTCGCACCGGCCGCAAGCGTATTGTTGGATACAGAGTTCCTGAGAACACTAGACTATAAGAACATCTGTTCCGGATATGCGGAAATGCTGAAACATGGCCTTATCAGCACAGAAAAGCATTGGGCGGAATTGGTTTCATTCGACTTGAACGACATCGATTATCTCCGACTGCAAGAGATGGTGGCCCAAAGCGTAGCCATCAAGGAAAACGTCGTCGCACAGGATCCGTATGAACAGGGTATCCGCAAGGCGCTGAACTTAGGACATACAGCCGGGCATGCACTCGAAAGCTTGGCCTTGGCAGAAGAGCGTACCGTACTGCACGGTTACGCAGTAGCCTGGGGATTGGTATGCGAACTTTACCTGAGTTGCCTGAGAGAGGATTTCCCTAAAGACAAGCTACGCCAGACTACGGACTTTATCAAAAGGTACTACGGTGTGTTCCCTTTCGACTGCAAGGCATACGAAACGCTATACCAATTCATGACCCACGACAAAAAAAACACATCGGGAGAGGTCAACTTCACACTATTGGGCGGCATAGGAGATATCCGTATCAACCGTACAGCCGGAAAGGACGAAATATTCAACATGTTGGACTTCTACCGTGAAACCATGGGTTGCTGACACATTTAATTTTTAATATAAACATGATGAAAAAAACATTAACCATTCTCGCCATTGCCGGTTTGCTGGGCATTCCGGCACATCTTTCGGCTCAAAGAGCCAAGACAGGCAATCCCGTACTCCCGGAATTTCATGCCGATCCTGAAATCCTGTACGCGAAACAGACTAAAAAGTATTACATCTATTCCACTACCGACGGAACTCCGGGATGGGGCGGATACTATTTCACGGTTTTCAGTTCCAAAGATTTGACCGATTGGCGCCACGAAGGTATCATGCTCGACTTGGGTACCGACCAAGTGAAGTGGTCCGACGGCAATGCCTGGGCACCGTGTATCATCGAAAAGAAAATAGACGGGAAATACAAATATTTCTTCTATTTCAGCGGCAACACCCCCAACGGGAAAGCCATCGGAGTAGCTACCGCAGACCACCCTTGCGGACCGTTCACCGATGCAGGACATCCTATCGTAGACCGTCGGCCTGAAGGTCAGAAACACGGGCAACAGATAGACGTAGATGTGTTTGAAGACCCCGTAAGCGGAAAAAGCTATCTTTATTGGGGCAACGGCTACATGGCCGGTGCAGAACTGAACGAAGACATGATGAGCATCAAACCGGAAACGGAAACACTCATGACCCCACAAGGCGGTACGCTGCAAGATTATGCCTTCCGCGAGGCTCCTTACGTGTTCTACCGTAAAGGCACTTACTATTTCTTGTGGAGCGTGGACGATACGGGTTCTCCCAACTATCACGTAGCCTACGGTACGGCCAAATCTCCACTCGGACCGATTGAAGTAGCCAAAAATCCGGTTATCCTCATCCAACGTCCCGAACAGGAAATCTATGGCCCGGCACATAACGCCGTCCTACAGATTCCCGGTAAAGACGAATGGTACATCGTATATCACCGCATCAATAAGAATTATATCAAACATCAGCCGGGCGTACACCGCGAAGTATGTATCGACAAAATGGAATTCAATGAAGACGGTACCATCAAACCGGTCATTCCTACACACGAAGGAATCAAACGGGTGAAATGACCTGAATATCGGTAAACAATTCCGCATGAAGCGCGGATTGCCACACATAAGCAGCCGGATAACGGTTGCGCACGTCAGGGCAGGATAAAGACTGTATAACGCCGGCTTTATCCTGCCCTGTGACGTAAAACCATGTATGACGGGCACGGACCATGACTTCACCGGTCATAGCAATGCGACGTTGCCCGGTAACAGAATGAGTACTAAGTGCATAAGGTGCCAAAGTATGAAGCAGTTTCTCCTGCCCGGGAAAGACGGAAGAGGTATGCCCATCTGCTCCAATACCTAACAACACAAAATCAAACACGGGTATGCGCCCGTCCAATGGTAACTGCGACAACACCATCGAAGAATAGCGCAATACTTCTCTTTCCGCATCCTCTTGCTCTCCGCGTATCTGGAAAACCTGTTCCGAGGTTAATGGAACCTTATCCAACAAATGTATCTTAGCCAACCGGTAATTGCTGTCTTTATTCTCAGAAGAAACACAACGTTCATCCACCCAATACACCCGGAAACGATTCCAAGGCGTCAATTCAGCGAATTCCTCTACCCACACATCAAACAAGATAGCCGGTGTACTGCCTCCTGAGAAAGCGACATTCACCGTATCTCCTTCTCCTCCTGCCCCGGAAGGTTGCCTAATGACGGCCAGCATATTCCGAAGCAACATTCTTGCCGCTTCACGGGCATTATCCGCTACATGTATGTTCATAGCTCACAATATAAATGAGTATTCGTCAAATTCTTACACGGATTGGTCCACGACGCTCCTTGACGAGCCACCAGGCTATCTGCCTCCAACGGCCCCCACGAGCCTGCCGGATAACCGTAAAGCGGGCATTCCGGCACATCCTGCCAATATTTCAGTATCGGATCGAAAAAACGCCATCCGCTTTCTACGGCATCGCTACGGATAAACAACGTAGGGTCGCCCGCAATACAATCCTCTATTAAGCGTGCATAAGCATCCTCCGTAGGCAGGCGACCTAATTCGGCATAACTGAAGTCCATATCCATCGGGAGTACCTCGAAGCCTTCACCCGGTTTTTTCATGCCGAGACGCAATACAATCCCTTCATTGGGTTGTATACGTATCACCAAACGATTGGGTACCGGACAAGTACCTCCTTCGCAACGGAACAAGGAATAAGGTGCCGGTTTGAAGTGTATCACAATCTCACTCACTTTCGTAGGCATCTGTTTACCCGTGCGGATATAAAAAGGTACGCCGCCCCACCGCCAGTTGTTCAGTTCCAACCGCATAGCCAAATAAGTTTCCGTTCGAGACAAAGCAGGCACTTGCTCTTCCTCTCTATATCCTTTACGCCCCTCTGAAGCCATATATTGCCCACGCACCACCGAATGACGGATGTCTTCTCCAGTCAATGGTGTCAAAGACTGGTAAACTTTCACCACCTCATTCCGGAATCCCGAAGCATCAAAAGCAGCAGGCGGCTCCATGGCTGTCACAGCCAACAACTGTGCCAAATGGTTCTGCACCATGTCGCGTAAAGTCCCTACTCCGTCATAGAAACCTCCCCGCGTCCCGATTCCCATATTCTCCACGGCCGTAATCTCTACGTAATCTATATAATTTCGATTCCATAAAGGCTCGAAGACACTGTTGGCAAAACGGAGAGCCAGTATATTCTGTACCGTCTCTTTCCCCAAAAAATGATCGATACGATAGATCTGTTCCTCCCGAAAGGCATCCAAATAAATACGGTTCAGCTCCAACGCCGACGACAAGTCATAACCGAAAGGCTTCTCCACGACGATACGCCTGAAACCATCGCCTTCCCGATTCAATCCCTCTGCCTTCAAATGGCGGGGAATCACGCCGTAAAGCAACGGTGGAGTAGCCAAGTAATACAAATAATTATGAGGATTATCTATTGTCCGGTCTATTTCCTCCAAGCGTGTCCTCAACTCCGCATAAGCTTCCGGCTCCGAAGGATCGGCTGAAAGATAATGCAAGCAGGACAAAAATGCTTGGATTGCTTTTTCGTCCACCTCGTCCGGCCGTACGAAAGAAAGCAACCCCTCACGTATAGATGTACGGAAACGGTCGTCATCATAAGACGTACGTGCCATCCCCAACACAGCAAAACGGCGAGGCAACCGTCCCGCTTTATATAATAAGTAAAGTGCCGGCATCAGTTTACGCCTTGTCAGGTCGCCCGACGCACCGAATATCACAAGAGTCAAAGCATCCGGTTTGTTCATATTCCCTCCTTATTTTATTGTAGTGAAACCCATTCTTCATGATAAAATTTTCCCCTTTCACCATCCGTCCGCTCAAAAGTATGCGCACCGAAATAATCACGTTGTGCCTGAATCAAATTGGCAGGCAAAAAGTCCGTAGTCAAAGAATGGAAATAATTGAGCGCAGAGGCAAATGCCGGTACAGCGACCCCTTCACATACAGCCGTAGCCACCACTCTACGCCATGCAGGCAAAGCCTCCCTGACTTGCGTGGAGAAGGCTGGGAACAACATCAGATTCCCTCGTCCTCCCCCTGCCTCGTAAGCCCGGGCAAGTTCGTCCAAAAAAGCAGACCGAATAATACAGCCTCCCCGCCACATTCGGGCTATCATGGCCAAATCCAGATTCCACCCAAACTGTTCGGAAGCTCTCGACAGCAAATCAAACCCTTGAGCATAAGCCACTAACTTGGAGGCAAACAAAGTCTGTTCTACTTCATCAGCCGAGAATGAAGCATACGGTTCTTTCTCCAATCGGGAAGCATATACACGTGCCGCCTCCACACGCAGTTCCTTCTGTGTAGAGATATTACGTTGGAAAACAGCTTCCGCTATCAATCCGAACGATTCTCCCTGTTCGAGCGCGTTCTTCACCGACCATTGTCCCGTACCTTTCTGCCCTGCCACATCCAGAATACGATCCACCAAATACCCACCGTCAGCTTCTTTATAAGCCAATATGTCGGACGTTATTTCCACTAAATAACTTTTTAAACGGCCTTCGTTCCAGCGACCGAACAAACGACTCATCCGTTCATTGTCCATTCCACCGGCCCGTTTCAACAGGAAATAGGTTTCGGCAATCAGTTGCATGTCGCCGTACTCTATGCCGTTATGTACCATTTTAACAAAATGTCCGGCTCCGTCCGGCCCCATCCAGTCACAACAAGGGGTTCCGTCGGCTGCCTTTGCAGCCATATCTTGTAAAAGAGGGCGAATCAACGGCCAAGCCTCTTTCGCTCCGCCCGGCATGATGGAAGCCCCCCGAAGGGCACCCTCTGCCCCGCCGGAAACTCCAGCTCCAACAAACAGCAATCCACGAGCGCGGCAAGCAGCTACCCGTCGCCCAGTATCCATATAATCCGAATTACCTCCGTCTATCAGAACATCCCCCTCTGCCAGAAAAGGACTCACTTGGTCGATAAGTTCATCCACTGCATCACCCGCCCGCACCATCATCATAATAATTCTCGGTCGGTTCAAAGATGCCACAAACTCTGACAAGTCCGAAAAACCCCAAATTTGCTTTCCGGCGGCACGTCCTTCTACAAAACGCTCCGCAACACCTTCTTCCACGCCAGGCACAGTCCGGTTCCACACCGAGACTCTACGCCCGTTTCTTTCCATATTCAGCGCAAGGTTTTCTCCCATAACGCCCAGCCCAATCAAGCCTACATCCGACAACTGCTCCATAAGTTCTATCTTTTTATCGTTTATTCTTTTCCAAAGGTCAGAAAAGAAGCAGGTAAATCCAAATGTTTACGGAAATAATTCGTCTAACTTAACAACTTTATGGTTTTCATAAAATGCCAATGCAAACTTTTTATTGTGTTATACATTTTCAATCACCTAATAAACAACGAATTGTGAATCTTCAGCCAGATAAAAATGCAAACTCAAATATTAGGTGCATTTGGCTTTATTTACTAAATTTGCTTCAAACATTGAAGCCATGAAGAGCAAGTTAACTGTTTTATACTTTTCCATTTGGCTGGGAAGCACTTTTTGGAGTGTCTCCGGCCAATTTATAGATGCGGAAACAGCTCCTAAATGGTATTTTGCCCTTTTTGGAGGGACATTTTTATGTTGGATGTACGGAATGAGCCACTTCAGAAGTATACCGACTACTAAAAAGCCCCATTTCACCGGTATTTTCCTCTCCATTTCGCTTTGTGCCACAGCATTGGCTTTCCATGGCCTTTTGCAATGGAGCGGACTTTGGACGCCACAGCCCATGTTTCCGGTATGCGGCAATTTCGACAACCCGGCCGGCATAGCTTCTGCACTGGCTTTTTCACTACCCTTCAGCCTCCACTATACCCAATCTCCCTGCACCCCCTTTCGTTACACCGCCCTCGCAAGTACCCTCTTCATTGCATGTGCCATCATCGCTTCCGAATCACGGGCAGGAATCCTTTCCATGGGATGTATTTTCCTTTTATATTTCCCGATGAAATGGCCTAAAATCGGCAAAGCCCTGACTTTCGGACTTGTGATGCTGTTCACCGCCTCTTCTGTGTTCCTTTATCATTATAAAAAAGATTCGGCGGACGGAAGGTTGCTTATCTGGCAGTGTACTTGGAATATGATAAAAGAGCGCCCGCTATACGGATACGGTTACGGCGGTTTTCAAGCAAACTATATGGACGAACAGGCACAGTTTTTCCGTACTCACCCCAACAGCCGTTATGCACAGTTGGCAGACGATGTGAAATCTCCTTTCAACGAGTATCTCGGGGTTTTGACCGAATTCGGATTTATCGGCGGTACGGCCATGCTTCTCTGTGCCGTCGTGCTTTTCCGTATGTGGCGGAAACATCCTGGGGGAAGTTCGCGACCGACTCTGCTCTGCCTGACAGCCATTGCCGTCTTTTCCCTGTTCTCTTACCCATTCCGCTATCCGCACACGTGGATACTGTGTATGGGTTCCGCCTTTGTTTTGGTACTTAACGGACACCCGGCATTACGACAGACAACGGGATGTCTTCCTTTCGTGGCAGCCCTCCTTCTCACAACGCTCTCTGTTTTCGCATTCAAACGTATGCGGGCAGAAATTCTATGGTGTGATACCGCTAACCGCTCCCTCTGCGGCATGACAAAAAAGATGTTGCCCGTCTACAAGGGACTTTACGATAAATTGGGAAACGAACCGCTGTTTTTATATAATTATGCCGCCGAACTGAACGTAGCCGGCCAGTATGAGGAGAGCCTGCGTATATGTAAGGTAAGCTCGGTACGGATGTCCGATTACTACACCCGGCTTCTTCTGGCAGACAACTGCAAACAGTTAAAACGCTATAAAGAAGCTGAACGCCATTTGCAGCAGGCCTCATACATGTGCCCCAACCGTTTCACTCCCCTTTATGAGCTTTACACCATATATGAAGCCCAAGGAGACACGGCATCTATGCACCGCACGGCAGAAGCCATCCTTCGGAAACCCATCAAAGTGGACTCCCCGGAAGTGCGACAAATCATCGCAAAAATGAAACGATTCAAACAGATTAATTAACTATTAAAAAAAACACTCATGAAAAAAGCATTTTTCATAACGATTATGTCAGCATTGCTGATTTGCAGTTGCCAAAAAGAGAACGAAGAGGTGTACAGTTGCAACAAACATTTGAACGAATGGGCGCACGAAAACTTGCAATCCATTCGTTCTATGGACCGTGACGCTTGGCTGAATTTGGATGAAGAGTACAAACGTCCAGCTTTCAACGCCCTCACTCCCGAACAAAAGTTACTCTTCTGGAAAGACAAACTGAAAGAAGTCATGACTTCTTTCGAATGGAGCGAACCGGAAAGACAACATCTCATGAAAATGTACCGATATTTGGAAGAACATCCGGACATTTATGAACCGGATTTTTTTGCAGATTCTATCCGAGAGGAAAACTTCGATAAGTTTATTGCAACTTGGACTGTTGATGCTATGATTGATTATGAATGGACTGAAGAGCTGCTCTATGGTATTTTATATACAGGAAACCGAATGACAGATAAAGAGGGTCATTTTCAGATTGTACATAAGAAAAGGGTTATGAGTAGAAAAGAAAGTGCCCCTGATGAGAACTGTAATTGTAATAAAGAAACAGAATATAAGAACTGTAGAGGGGAGGCGTGTACAGGAACGGAACGTGGATGCGGCCCCGCAAGTGCAAAACCGTGCGATGGAAAAAAACATTAAACAAAAGGCCGTTTATATATCGGCCTACATATTTTGCCTGATATGTCCCCCACTGATATTAAGTGGGGGCCTAGGCCATGGTATTACTCTTTGGAGAGATTGGTGGATATATCTACCGCTGTTTCTAATTGGGATTTTTGCATCATTTGGAAACAAGAAAATACGGAATCTGGCATTTGTGTTTCAAATGCCAATAACTATTAACGGTATATTTACTACCGTTTTTTCCCCTCTCCTTTATTTGGAACATACTTATTATGTGGTAATCACCACTGGCCTCTACTGTGCATTCTTTATTATATGGCATTCCTATTCTCTGACCATAGTTTCTGCATGGCAAATACTTGGAACCATATATCTCGGTATGTTGTTTATACAGGTCGCTCTGATGTTATACTTAGGAATGTACTGGAATGACTTTATAAATTCAATAGCAGGAAGTTTCTCTACAGACATTGTATATTCGATTGGGTTGTTGTTCACAACATTGTTTTGCCACATTAAAACTTATATATTGAAATGGGTGATACTATTTAACGGCCTCTGCATATACATATTTGTAGGTGGGTTCTATATAGATCCCTATGTATTTAACAAATTACAATATGGTACATTTACTGGAGAAACAAAAGAGAAGGCAGTCCTCATCCTGCCAGAGACGGACAAAGAAAAAGGATCCGAAACGAATATTCCCCAGGGATATCAGGTATGCATGATTGCTCATAGCCTTAACCCTTGGACAACCAAAATGTTTGAAGGTATTGCCTTACAATTCCATAACCATCCCGTCAGGTTTTTCATCTTGGGAGTGACCGACACGCCGACCGAAGCCGAGGTTCTCTCACGGGAACATAAGACCATGCATGTGACCGTACCCTTATACTTCATTAGCAGGGAAAAACTGAAGAAATCTCCGCTTAAAGCTAACGCATACGGAGACTATATTTGTATACTCAAGAATGACACATTAATATATAAAGGAGAAGCAGACCCGACAACCCGGGCAATCCGCTTCTTATCAAATGAATTACAACCATGAAGATTTATTTCAAAACATCCGCCATCATCATTTTATCCTTGCTCTTCACCAACTGCCGCAAGGAGTCTACCTCTTACCTGCAAAGAGCTTATGAAGAAGCTGTCAAACTCCATCAGGAAGGTAACCTGAACGATGCAGTCTTTTATTATCAGTTGACCGCCTTGAACTGCCAATACCACCCCGAAGACAGCCTGACTTATTGGTGGAAAGCCATGTGTGGACAAGGAGAAGTTTGGAGACAAAAGAACTTCTTGGACCGTGCCCAGACTGATTTTGAAACTGTCTTGCAAAATGCCCCTAAATACCGGCTTGACACGGCTGAATACATTGCAAGCCGCAAATTGACCCTTATCGCCTTGGAACGACAACACTATGACAAGGCTTATTCTTACGCCATGCGTGCCTGGAAAACGGCTGCAAAAAAGCAATTTCCCGAGACGATGACGGACGGACAGGAAAACGAAAGGATATTGGCAGGGTTCGCTTGTGCTTTGAATAACGGACAAGCCGTTTCGGATACGGTATTCGGACAAATGGAAAAACTGGCAGCAAGTCCGTCATTGGAACTACGGACTACTGCCCTTAAACTGCTTTCATTATATGAAATGCAGGGTTCCGGCAAGCGCAGCCATCTATCCCAGTATATTGAAAATGAAAACGAATACTGGAACCGTCGGTTTCAAAGTTTTACCGATGCCTCGGAAAGTGAGAAGAAACAACTAATTGCAGAAAGGGATGCCATTGCCGCTGAACAAAAAAATACGTTATTCATATCCCTGACCATCTTTACCTTGTTACTTGGAGGCAGTCTCTACGCCATGGCAGACCATCGTCGCAAGCATGAACTTGACCGTATCCGGCTCATCTTGAATCAAAAGGAACAAACCATCCACTTTTTGGAAACGAAACAAGAAAACTCTGAAAAGCTACTCTCACAGCTAAAAGAAAAAGAAAAAAGAATGGTTGAACTGGAACGACGTGCACAAAAACTGAACGAAATGCAGAGGTTATTAGGAGACAGAAAAGAAGATACGAAAAAAGTGACTCGACAATTAGAAGATTTAAACACTCTTAAAGACCAAATACAACAAAAAGAAAAAGAATGGGAAACTACCGAACAGCAACTTAGGAATCGTCTTTTATACCACATGGAAATCGGACGCAACCTACCCACAGCCGACAATCCGAACAAACCTACTCCCAAAGAATACACAAACTTAATCGCTACGGAGGAAAAGAAAATTTTATTCTTGAAAGAAATAGATTATTGTTTCAATAACTTTGCAAGCGGACTCAAAAAAATTACACCCAATTTAACTATGCATGATGTGGTTCATTGCTGCCTCTTCCGCTTAGGTATCCGTACGTCAGACATCGCTGCAATGTGCAGCCTGACTAATAGTACCATATCGTGTCGACGGAAACGCCTTGAAGCCAAAATGGAGGCTAAAACCTAAGTTTCAATACACGATGCAAATTATTTTTTGGATGAGAATTTTATAAATAACAAATATTCAGATATATATAAAATTTCCAATACCCTAAAATGCAAACTAAAATATTTGGATTTTACTCGACAACGTGCCTAACTTTGCCATGTAAGAATCAAAATTATGTCGAACATATCAAACAAAGTCCAATGGATTAAACGGAAACAAGGAGGATACGGCAATGAGATGTTACCGGCTTCAAAAGAGGAAAAGTAACAACGCTAATTTCAATTTTCTAAAAATTACCATCATGAAAAAAGTAAAAGTTTTCATTGCCATGATTGCCGTGGCACTGGGTGGACTTATCATTTGGAGTTGTACCCAAGACGAAATGGAAAATGGACAAACCACTTATCGCTATTCGGAAGATGAAATCACTACACTGCATGCTATGGCGGAGAAGTATGGAGTGCCGGAAGTTGTCTTCCCTACAGAAAGTTCAAATAAGCTTTTAGCATTAAAGGATATGGAGGACATCTTCAAAACATTTGGAGCTATCAAGTATTCACTGTCCATGCCTTTGGAACATCAAGATTCTACTGTAACAAGCATTACTTATAAAACGAAAAAACCACTTGTTCCATCATTGAGAAAAAAACGAGCTTCTGGAGGAGAAAGTTCAAGTTATTCATTTACAGAATTGGTTAGTTCATACCCCGCAACCCTGACTTTTAAGGTTTCTTGGAATCCCAATCGTGACCAAAACGGGAATATCACTTCTTATTCTTTATTCGTTAGCGGTAGTTTGGAGTTACCCATGGCATTAGTTTCTCGGGGTTATTTTTATCAAAACGGAACTACATCATATAGCAAAAATTATGATGAAACACTGAACTTGACATATAAATGTGATTTATGCCATTATGACGGATATGGCCAAACTATAAAAGAACCAATATCATTTACCCATAAAATTAATGCCCCAGCAAAACCAAACTGATAAAATTTGCTATATGACAACATTCGTATCGTCCATTGTTGTAGCGACATTAACGGTTTCCGTTTTTGCCCAAAGTGTCCCCACAATCGATTCCCTTTACCGTAAAGTACAGGGCTTCGGCATCGGGCTGCCACAGGAAAAGGTATATCTCCATCTCGACAATACCTGCTACTTCGTGGGCGATACGATTTGGTACAAAGGATACGTCACACGCAGCGACAAAGGAACACTGACCGACATGAGCAAAATCCTCTACGTGGAACTGCTCACACCGGATGGATTCCTCGTCGAAAGACAGCAACTCGAAATGCCGAATGGAACAGCTAACGGGGCTTTCGTACTGACGGATTCACTCTATGCCGGATACTACGAACTACGTGCCTATACACGATGGATGCTCAACTTCGGACAATACGAACATCCGCATGCCCAATGGAGCGAGGA